>Ga0326728_10002130_pt1 | contig 67123 bp, 54 predicted proteins | sample MB3enrmetagenome_FD_207602 | JGI IMG/M metagenome (GOLD analysis project Ga0326728, IMG submission 207602) | Lab enriched peat soil microbial communities from McLean, Ithaca, NY, United States - MB31MN | ecosystem: Environmental > Terrestrial > Soil > Wetlands > Peat | place: USA: New York... | reverse complement strand
CTTCTTCATCCTGACCCCCTATATTTATTCTCAGTCCTATTCTAACTCATCCCCTGGACCAATTTTCGGGGGGCAGGTCATCCAGGCCCTTCTCGCTCAAACGTATCATACCTTATTCTCCATGTCAAAATTGGCCTCTCTTTTTTTCTGTGAACCATTTTGGGCAATTTTGTCAAGTTCCTTTCGATTCATTCAGGGTCACTTGGGTTTGTTGAGTTAATAACAAAAGAGCCCACAGCCGAATGGCTAATGGGCTCCTTTAACAACTCAATAACTTATTATCTTTTAAAAAAATCTTGAGTTTTGAATTTTTAGTGTTGAATTAACTCAAAACTCAACACTCATAATTTAAAACTCGTGATTCACCATTAACAGCAGCACTTCAACACCGCAGCACCTATTTACTTAAATTTACTCAAAAACTCGTCAATTCCCGTTTGGACTATTTTTAAAAGGTCGATACAATGGATCTCCGATCAAGACCATTTGCCATGACCAGAATGGATTGGACAGGGCATAACATTCAGCCAGGGTCAGGCGGCCATCGATTAAAAGACCGAAGAAAGCATCTGGTATCGGGAAAGCCTGGAGATAAGGCTCAGACACAGGACCTATGGTGGCAGCCGCTCCTTTTTCGAGCATCATTTTGCACCAGACCCGGCTCCCTTTATCCTTCAATGTTTGACATTCTTGACTGGCGATATGATACCCCACAGCACCCCGTACCCACGTAAAGGCATCCACGTAATGTGCAAGGCTATACCATCCGCAATAAAGAGCTGCATCTGGGCACTCACCCGGTTGAAATAGTTCTTGCCTGGAATCAACAACGACTGGCATACGCCCGCTCTTTTCGACCAAACGGGCTGCTCGGTGAATTGCTCGATCGTAAAATGCAGTGCTGTTAATCTCTTTGTTCCCTGGATCTGGCCATTGTGCATCAAAATATGCCTTTCCCCTAAGTCCCTCTTTTTCAGCAAATAAGCTGTCGTCAATCATTCTCCGTACGATTTTCTCAGACGGACCATCCAAACGACTCACCAGCAGGACCTTTTCCGGCATATTTTTAATCACCTTACCGCGATATCCCAGATAGTACTTATTCGGTAGCCAGCCATCCAGCGAATAATGGTCCTCTCTAACTAAGGCCAACTCTGAATCTACGGAAGCTCCCTGAAAGACTTTCCCTACACGATCAATTTCTTTCGTGATCCTTGCCTCTTCCTCTCTCAAGGATTTAAATTCCCCATTCGCCTGTTCCGGCCCCTCCTTTTTAATCTGGCCTCTTCTGTATTCAAATTGTTTTTGTAGCCCCAACAATTCTTCTTGCTCTTTGGCGGTCAATTTAGGAGCGAGCACCCTTAGAGGAACTCCATACATTATTACCAGACAATGGAACCGGTGGTTGGCAGGATCATTCTTATCTAAAAAGCCCCTCACAGGAGACGCAATGCCCTTATCATAATCCTCCCTGCTGCATATCTCATCTGAGGTGACCTTTAGCTGAATGAGATTACCAGATGGAATATTTCGCACCTTCATGTAGTATTTCGCCAGATCAACACTGTGCCCGTCCTTGTTATTTGCCACGACTACCACCTGTTCAGGTGTAAGTGCCCAGCCAAGACCAGCATTGGTTATGATCAGAACAATTACACAGAACAGCAGGATCTTGAATAGATTTTTCTGAGGCAAGCAATTACATTGTCGATGAAATATTACCATTGCTCAAAACGAGATTAGTACTTTCAGTAGCAATTCCATCCGGCGAAAAGTTGTGGGATCAAGAGGCCTTGGCTTTGGTTCGAATAGCTGAAGAAGATGATGACAAAGCCTGGCGAATATTTCACCAATACCAAGATAAAGGTTTTAGTTTTACGGGTTGCACACCCTTGGCTTTAATGGAGCATCCTGATATCAATACCGCCTTTGCCTTCAATAACCGTTTTGTTCAATATGGGAAATTCGTAATGCTCTGAAAAGTTCTCGGTTCACACTCTCTTGCCCCTGCCCCCAAGGACATTCTTTAAACAGTTTAATTACGTCACTAGACTTTCTTCCCCCGTGGCATGGTTCTGGATTAGTGACCACAAATCCAACGATCGCTTCTTCAAGTAACTTATCCTTCTTTGTCTGGGCAAATTCCTTATTTTATAGATCCTTAAACTCTTATGTTCCAAGTTTGACCCCCAAAATTGCACATGTTAGACCCTGACGCTGAAGTCTTTGTGAAATATTAAGAGATTAAGCTAAGTCTCTTAAATTCTTTCCCGCCACAGCTTGGCATCAACGCATATCCCCCTGTCCCGTGCTGCAGCGCGATGAAGCACGCCGAGCAGCCGATCCCCGGTCGTGGCATACAAAAAAGCAACTGGCTTCCAACCGCAACGGTGAAACGTGTTGGACGATTTCACGTTGGTCGCCTGCACGTGACATATGCAATGTAACCACCCTTCTTAGCTCAGCAGAAAGCAAACTCGCGAGATCAGCCGAACCGCCCAGTGACCCCGTCGCGAAGCCGGATTAGTATAGAGAAAGTTCAGGAATGCGTCCCTTTCCCCGAACTCAAGCACCATTTTAAGCGGTGTGTCAACCTGACTGCGCTGGAACTCGATGTTGAGCTGGCAGACCACTTCAGTACCGCGAACGATGGCGTATACCCGGCCGCCATCGGCTACGATGTTGAACACACCCCTTCCGGATTGGTCACCAATTTCCTCCAAAATGGTTGCATCACACTCCGCGGGCCCCTCTGCGTTCTCGAAACTTCCTGGACTTGCACCTTCTTTAACCGCCAAGACAGATATTTCGCTGGGGGGATAACCTCCCATCCAGGAAAGACTTCCAAGATTCCGTCTAAAGCTTCTTCTGCACTCTTACACCGGAGACCAGATTTACACTTGACTGCAGAGGAGGGATTTAGCACACGATTACCCAACTAGAGATGGAGCTTGCCCTGCTCAAGCGTGAACTGGCAGAAGTCAGGATGCAGCGAACGGTAAGCAATTACATTATGGTTGTATGTATATTTGATCACTAATAAGATAATACGAACTATTGAAACCAAAATGTATTGCCAACAAAATGGGTCAAAGGCCAATTGCCTAGTTCGACACAGTCCTGATCCATTTGCCAACATTCAGGAGCACAGAACACAAAAGACATACCCTTACCGACCTTGACCATTCCATTTCTTTTCAGCACTGAGTTCAGTACCTTTGAGGACGACATTACTTCTAATACCTCTGCATCACTGTTCCAGAATAAATTAAACACTGTACTCATTAAGGCCTCATAGGTATTTATATCAGCGTTGTAAACGCCATAATCCATAAGGGTCATGAGTTTAAAGTTAATAAATTTACCGGCAATAGGCTCCTCCTTTATTTCTCTATCCTTTAATACAAAATAGCATAGATATTCTTTGGTAGAACCTCCTTGCACAAAATACAGCGCTATATCCCTTTTCTTGCCAATCTTCCATCTTATCTTTTCAATACTATCATTGAAATGATAAGGTGTATGATAAAATAGTGGAGGGAGGTTCTTATTAGACAAATCATCACGATCAAAATCTATTCTCTCTACTGAAATATTAAATTTGTTAGGACGTAGCGGCCTTTTCATTAACATTAATACTATATGCAATGCCATACAATATGGAATATTCAAAATAGATACCAAAATTTTACTTTTTAGGTAGTAATCCAATAAAGGTCTGGCGGTCTTTAATATCAAATATCTATTTGCATATCCTGGAAATGTAAAACCTAATTTTTGATAAATACGTATCGCTACTGGAGTCGAAAATATTCCACCCCACGCAATGTTTCGCTCATGCAACACTCTGACCATATTCTTTACTAAAAGCGTAGCCAGCCCTTTACCCCTGTAATCAGGGTCAGTGAAAAGCGCAAATGCCCAAGCCCAAGGAAATGTTTTTTCAGACATATATAGTTTGTCAGGTAAAGCATCCAACGTAGAAATTATTTTATCTTTGTCAGTCAAATAAAAAAAGCAAGGAAAATCATTACTGATATCAGGGCAACTTCTTAAGTCGTCGAACCTTGTAAACTTCTGATTCTCATCTAAATAAAATTTATAAACCAATGGATGCAATTCCTGTATCTTATCAATCTGATCAATAGTTATATAATTAAAGAGTATCGAATTTGAATGATACTTATTCATTGTTTTCCTCCTGTATTTTATTATTCAAGTAGATTTTCTACGCCGCCCGCCATCGGCCAAGATGTTCGACACACTCCTTCTGGATTGGTCACCAATCTTCTCCAAAATGGTAGGATCACACCCCGCAATCTCTTCTGTGTTTTCAAACCTAAGAAACCGGTAACCCTCGGGCAGATCGGCTTCACCATTATCGCTGAAGTCTGCCAGATCGATCGCGTAGAAACGATAGTTATCGATGCGCAGGATTGCGCGCAGGAGCCATTAAGTGGCTGCTAGCTTGCCGCCTTTCGCGCGTTAGAGACTGAGCCGCTCGACCATTTGAGAATCAAGCATGGTTATCCACCTTTGTTGACGGAAAACCGGTAGCTAGCAACACAGGCCAAGAACTTACCGAGCAATCCGGGCCGAAAGAACATCACTTGTATGAGGCTTTTGGTGCCACATCTCGCACCCCAGCGAGACTTGTAGCCGGAATCCCCTTGCCCCCAATCGATACGAGTTTTGCCGCGTCGGCAACCATCGGTAAGAATCTCAAAAGACAGGATGGATCCTCGGCTGAACGCTTTCCATTTCTCGTCGTAGCTATTGGCGATGATGTAGATCATATCGGCAGTCTCGATATGGGCGGAAAGGGGCTGCACTTTTAAAACCATCAATTTTTCGATTCCTGCAAGTCTTTTTTGTCGGTCTTGCGCGAGGTCAGTTTGGACCACAGTGAGGGAATTGGCATCCTCTCCTTGATGAACCATTTGAGCTTTGTATAAGGAATCCCATACAGAAAGGGATATAGCCTGGAACGTAGCAAAACTATTTCATAAACTGGTCGTTGGTTATTTGTCCATTCTGATTTGTAGTTTTCGGAGCCGCCCAAGAAATCGAACTCATGAACGGTTTCACCTGCAAGCGATCGGATCTCCTCGTAGTGGAGCAGAGACCCCGCTGATATTTTGCCATATTCGCGATGGAATGCGGTCTCGTACGCCATAACCCGGCCAGTGGAATCTTTGAGGCTGACAAGGTACGCGATGGGAAGGGTGTCTATCCTTAGTAGGCTGACACGTAACTCGCCAGACTGTGCTAAGGCGTGGAACGCCTCTTCATAAAATTCACGTTTCCTATTCAACCTGAAATCGGCTTGGCGTTTCCAGCTGTTCTCCTCGATGTACAAGATATCTGCAAAATCACTGGAACACATATTGTTGCTCACTTGAAATGTCAACCGTCCAATTTGGGCTGCCTTTCGTTGCCCTTTCTTTATAGTGTTTCGCAGCTTTGATGACATTCCTTCGAGAACGGCGTCAGCACCCGCTCGAAAGTCGATGTATCTGGAGTCCCCCATTTTTCTAATCAAAGCACGCAAGCCATTCTTCCTGGCCACTCTTCGCAAGCTTTCCATCATCACAGCCGACTCTATGTGGTATACCTTGATTCCATCCCACCCGTAGGTGGACTGGCACAACCTTGCGAGCATCGCATCCAAAGCACTCTCGATATCGACGTTGGATCCTATCATCCACGACACATCCGCCTGCTCTGTATCGCCCATGACTTGAAGAAATCTTAAGCCATGCTCTTTTACCAAATAAAGAGGTGCAACTGCTACCAGATCCGTATCCTGCTCACAAATCAGCAAGAAGCACGAGATCGCATTTTTCCCGAGATGCTTCCACCAAGTCAAGCACCACGCTGGCCCTTGGAACGGCCCACCAGACTGGCAGTGCCTAGCGAGTAAGTCCCACCGATCTATGTATGCAGTGGCGTCACTCAGTTGTGAAACAATACGGCAAGTAAGCATTGCCGGATCATTTTTGATCTTAGAATCATGCACTGGCAGACCCTCTGCACAATTTCTTAGAAAGAGCCTCACCGCTCTTTTCGCGATTTTCCTAATCACGTTACCTCCCAAAACGCGCCAAGTTCTTTATCTTAGATTTGAGGCCAGCTGCATCCAACATAGCCTTGATACCCCCAAGGATTCTCTCCCAAATGATGTGCAACAAAACCACAACAACGCTTTTGAGTTTCAGTTTAAGCACAAAAATGTTGCCACAATAAACACTGCCTGTAGAAAAGAACTCCTTATGCGAGCCCTCTCCTTCATCGAAATCGAAATATTTGAAAACCGTATCCGTTTGCAGCAAGTCCTCCATCACTAACCATTGCAGTATTGTGCCGATGGACCATTCTCTATACTCTGGGTCGTAGCCCAGATACGAGTAAAGCAGAACTCCATCGATACTGTCGCAATAAAGATAGGCAACAGGACGTTCCTCATGAAGGAGCAAGTATGCTCGCACTCGATCAGACCGGCTATCCTGCACCATCTTCAAATAGAAGGTCTCGTCGTTGGGCAAACCTACATCCAGGAGCTTTTCCTGATAGCTGCTCTCCGAAACTCTTCGGGCGAGGTCATAGAATTCCTTCATTTCGTCAACTCGGCTAAATCGCCGAAAAAACACCTGTCCGTGACAATGTTCCTGAAACCTCCTGACCTTTCTCCTAACGGTCGCCCTGGATTTTGCTGAAAAATTTTCCAGATACTTCGTGTAGCCAATGGATAGGTCAGTGTAATACCTTCGATATGTTTGAGATATATAGTAAATGCGGCTCTTTTGCAGCCTAACCCTCTTAGCAGAACGCGAGATTGGAAAACTTCTGAGCAATATTCCGTCGCCATTTTTCGGCGACGGCACCCGTAATCTATCTGAGTCCTCTGTTAAAAGCTCCTGAAGACCCATCAGATACACATCCACGGTGAACCATATCTGAGCGAGCGGCAACTCCCCCAGGTAAAACTTCATCGGGACTCGCCGTATTCCAGAGGTCATCATCCGTAGATACTCCTGAAAGATTGAACCATCATACGTGAAATTGTACGCCATGTTGGCGAACGTAATGGGACTGGTTGATAAGAACATGCCTGAAACTCGCCTCCCACAAAGCCAGAGGGTAGGAACCTCTCGCGATTTCTGGACAGAAATCGACAAAATGATATGAAACGCTTTTCGACGATTGGATCGCGGCGCGTCTGGGTGCGGTTCATTAATTCAAAATTGTGGGATACAACCACAAACGAATTCCAGCCCGACTTCTCAGCCTGGTTGAGCACACCCGAGAGTTCGCCAAAAGTGCAGGCGCCAATCTGGGCATGTCGCAAATGCCCAGGCCAATCTTCAAAACAGCTCACAGGGTATTCGTATATACCTTCAATGAGAACCGGCTGAAACAATCTGCAAGCAGATGTCAGGCCAAACTCTCTCCAGCCGATGGTGAGGTTATAGCTCGTATCAACACTCAAGCCATGGAATGAAGCGGCTCGAATAGTATCCAAATTAGCCCCGTAATTGCCAGCGCGAAGCGCTGTTACTCCATTGGCTCCGGCAGCATAAAGCCGCTGCAAGCCAACACCAACCAAGGCAATCTGTTCGCCCCCCGAAAACTGTCGAAGATACCGACGTTTGGGTGTCCCTTTGGAAAAGATAGTGGGTCTCGCCTCATCAGCCCATTCTGTATGTAAATGCAGTTGAATTTCTTGTCCAGCTTCCTTTATAAGACCAACTATTTCCACAAGAGGGTCCAAACCAAGCCGCAACGAAAATAACGGCTCTACAAAGAAGGAAACTTTTAAACCAAAGTCCCTAAGAATGGCAATCTTCCCTACGAGCCCACGATGAATGTAACGCCGAAAAGCTTCAGGAAAGCTATCTTCTATATTGGACCAGCTGTCACACCACACTTCTACATCGATGGTAATATATATGTTCAAAGTTTATTGCCTTGACTTTTGGGGAGCAACTTCCACCATTGGTTCGGCCTCAGGGAATTTTCAGAAGTCGCCTTTCATGCATTATGATATCTTTAAGACCTCTGCCAAACTTTTAACTTTTTTAATGCCTGAGCGTTTATTCACTTCGTGTCACCTGAATCCCTAAACCCTCGACCTCTTGAATCCTGTTGTTCTATCCTACTCTGAAACTTTAGTAAATCACTTCATAAAGATTCCCTTCCCAGGGCTTGAAGTTGTCATGAAACACGCTTCCGGGACCATGGCGTTTGTTCGTCCTGAGATTGATGAGATCACGAATTGGATCCTTGAACGCCAGTTGGATCTCAACCTCGTGACCACTTATGCCCTGTATTGCATATACCTGACCGATCACAGCAAGCTCCTTTTGCTCGGTTGGATTCTTGATTAGACCAAGGTAAATCTTGTTACCGTTCTTCCAGTATAGAGATTCTATCATATTTACTGCATTCCCACGTTCGTATACTGTTACTCTTGGCTGAATTGTTGCTGAGTTCATGATACCTGACACTATTTTTCGTAATGTGTGGCCATAACCTGAAAACCTTTTACTTGGATCCCAATATTCTACTGGTGATAGGTTTAGATAAACGGTTCGTCCCTTCCCGGCACGATTCTCGATGATCACCGAAGCCTGGTGGAACAACCCCAAATTATCTTTGATTTCAATGCCTTTAGTTCCAGCTCGGTGTCTCGTGCCCCGTTCGAAGACCACTATGTCTTGAAAGCGGTAGGCCCCATCATAATGTGTGAACCGTTTAAGGAACGGTTGTTCATATTCTTCCCCGTCGATTTCAGTAAGCCCTTTCCCGTTCATGTACCCTGCCGACTCATCTCGAAAAACCCCGAACAAATCATCCAGTGCCCCTTTTGTCCGTCCTTTGCCATGCTCATCCAATACCGCGCAAAGATAATCGGCAACCAGAGTACCACCCTCCATGACAAAACGCTTTAGAGCCTGGGATTCAGGTTCAGAAAGACATATCACCCGCGGTAATATAATTATCTTGAATTTCTTGTTCAGATCTATTGCTCCGTCCTGGACGTCCAAATAACTGATAAAATCATACTGAAACCCTAAGTCTTCTAAAATTTTGCACCACACCTTACGTAGTACCCCAGCAGTCTGATTAACATCATCTATAGAGCTTTTCCGATTGATCCATGATCTCCCATGGGTAATTGCATCCAGGGCCCATCCTGCCTGAATGCTGGAATGAGAATAGTAGATCCCAATGGGATCGGGATCAAATACTGTCTTGGGATTCACAATTGGTTCACTGACTTTTCCTTGTATTTCCTCAAATGTATTTTTTAGAGCAAGAACGTGTGGCGCTATGTCATATCCTCCCGTTCGAAACCATCCTTCCGGCCATGCAATCACTGCCTGATTTCCATGCAGCATATAATACCATAGAAACCAGGAGTCCAACTTGGGATCTTGGCTGGAAAAAAACGTCTGCATACGGGGCCTTCTATCATTATTCCAAAATGATCTTAATATCTCATTCGTACCGTGAACATCATAAGCCTCCATCCATTGGACCGCTCTGCTCAGCTTTGCGTAATCATAACCTCCCCAGGGACCGGGTCCCTGCCCTCCAACAAAGCCTGCTGGTGTCTTTGGATCAAGACTATTTGCATAACGAGTCAATTCTGAAAGGACCGAGGCAAACTGAAAGTCCATGAATTGCCTGAAGTCCATCCAGGGCGCCAGATTCCATTTCGAAAGAGGCGGTTTCTGAGCATGCTTTCGGGCTTCCTCAAAGCCCCTGGGCAACACCTCTTCAAAACTCCCAAATTGGGTATTCCATTCCCTATTCAGAAAACCGATTTCCCTGTATTGATTTTTAAGCCATTGGCGAAACCATTTGATAGACAAGGGATGGATATCGACATCGCAAGGAGTAACCAACCTGCCAAGCGATATCTCATCATCGAATGCATAAGCCAAGACCAAACCTTCCTTAGTTGTTCCAATATTTTGCGCAATGTGCTGTTTTATTTTTGAGATAACCTCAGGATCAGCAAGGCTATTTGGCCTTTCTGCAAGACTGCGTTTCCCGGTCACGGCTTGGACGTTGCTATCCTTTAAATACAGGAAGCCCTTATCTGCGGTATGATCCACATAATAAGGAAAGCGTTCCTTCATGGAAAAGGCAACTTTATCTTCCTCTCCAGCACCCCGATCGATATGAAACCCGCCGAGCCCTAAGCGGCGATAAAGATCAATATCTTCCAGCGCCGATGTTTGGTACTGCCATACCAGAATCTTGAATCGGTCCCATTCAGGCCTTACGGGTGCGGATGGGATTTTAGCTAAAGGCTCCCCTTTGTTAATTTGCGCAACTCCATAACAAACCCAAAACAAAGACACATACAAAGCCAATGTGAAAACCAGACAGTACTTTTTCTTTTTTGTCCTTATATACCCATCAAACTTCATAATTTTGCGGCCTTCAACTGTAGCGTCCCTCTCTGACATCAATCAAAGGAGGTCAAGTTCAATTCACTATGCAGCTCCGACTATAAAGTATTAACCACTTGCAACTCAGGGATAACCCTCAAGTTCCTTTTTGACTTAATTCTCTCTCCTGACTAAAAAATGCGAAAAAATTTATGAATTGAAGGTGCATAAAGTGTAAGGCATGATTGTAAAAACGACTCTTGAAATTATGCCCGCCAGATTACCGCAACTTATGGTTAGCTGTCTTCTTAAAAACCATTTGTAGCCAAATTGGTGCGGGGTTAGTAAACCCCTAACAAGATCATTTGCAACAGCAAAAATCCGGTGAGCAAATGACCTCTTATCTCTGAAAAACAAAAATGGCGAGGGCACTGCAAAAAGCTGTAACAATTTGCTTAGAAAAAACTGCCCATCAAGTGGAAGTATATTATAAAAAAAATCAATTTATCACATCTTGCCACCTTCTGGGGAATATTTCTGGTTAACACAATAAACAATCCCACTTCTCAGGGCAAGGCTCCGTACATCTAGGTAATTTATAATATCTTCTCGTCTGATCGTTGCAATTTCATTGCTAATACCCCGTTATATGAAGGGAATTCAGCACGCCCAGAAATTCACCCTTTTAGAAATTGTTGTCAGCGGATCTGTTGGCCTTCCTCTTGCTTACAAACGGAGTCAAAGACCTTATTGCTTCTTTTCACCTCGTATGATAAATTTTATTTTTGTCCGGTAGCTAATAGTGGAAGTCAATGGATTCTTATGGACCCGTTTTAGAGAAACATCCGAGCTCCCGCACAAAGGGTTAGAGTTGGTATGAGCAGCAGCTCCTATGCGCATAATTGAGCACACATGATGGGGGACCAAATATGACAAGACAAATTTTGTTAAGCATCTACTTTTTTGTCTTAGCACTTCTCTTAACAATATCGATTCCTGTTCGAAGCTGGGGGGTCTGTAATCTCAGTACACTTAACCCAGGTGAATGGTGCGATACGGGAGCATCCCTTAGTGCCTCTGGAGTTACGCAGCCCTGTACCACCCCTTGCTATGGGATGACAGGGGGGATTACAGCATTCAGTGGTGGTACTTATGATTCAAAGCGCCATGAACTTCTTATCTTTGGCGGTGGTCATGGTGATGGTAACGGCAATGAAGTTCTTGCATTTAACTTGGACACTATGACGTGGAGAAGGGTAATTGACAGAAGTCTAAATCAGTATCTTAGACACCCCTCGAACCCCAGTTTAATTGAGGTTCTTGGAGACGGAAAGCCCAATTCACGTCATACGTATGGTGGCATAGTTTACCTTCCTGTTCAGGATAGAATGTGGACTTGGGGAGGTTCCCTTGCTTCTGGTTCTGGTGGTGGAAGTAAGGGGATATGGGAACTGGATTTGGCAACTCCTATATGGATAAGGAAAACCGATAATCCATCTACTTCTGTTGCTCATTGGGCAGTCTACAACCCAGTTACTAAGAAAATTATCTACGGTGGAGATAATTCTGCCATTCGTCAATATGATCCGATCACTGGATTCAATACCCTGTTGTATTCGTGGTCATTTCCAAGGGAGGAGCCCAACGCAGTTTTAGATACTCAGAGGCAACTCTTACTTTTGATAGGACACGGTCTTGTATATTCATATGACCTGAATAATACTAGTTCTGCTCCAATTGCAAGAACTACTAGCGGCCCTCAAGGTGCAGTAAATGCTTGGGGTCCGGGATTAGTCTTTGATCCAAGAATTAAGGAGGTAATAGCATGGACAGGCTTGGATGCGGACAGACGTACCGTTTATACGTTGGACACAGGGACATGGGTATGGACATCATCCGTAGGTACAGGAGTCATTCCTGACACTCCGGCAAATGGAACTTATTCTCGTACCTATGGTAGATGGCAATATTCACCTGAAAAGAACGTGTACATGGTTTGGAATCGTCCTTCTGCAAGCGTCTACCTCTACCGTCCATACGCCAACCCAGTTTCTTTAAGCAACAGAACTTGGACCCATCGAACCTATGCCCCCTGGGGAAGTTCTGCTGGATATGGTGGGCAATCGAAGCATACAAGGCTTCTTTACGACTCCAAGAGATATAAAGTAGTATTGGCTGGTGGAGATATTTATCTCTCTCCTGCCGCGGGAGATGGAAGCAATTATGTCTTCTCTATAGACCTCGCATCCTCTGCTGATCCAAAATGGGCCTTACCAGTTGGTTGGAGTGCTGGGAGTTGGTGTCCCTCCGGTGGAACTATTATCCCTGGAGTTCCAGATAATGTAGGTTGGGCATACGACTCTAAAAGAGATAAATTTATAATGACACCGGGATTCTATTTCGTAACTCAGCAAGGTCATACAAATTGCACCGGGCTTACAGATGTACGTACCCCGGTTCTTTTTAATCCTACCACTGGAAACTGGGAGTCAGTTCCTTGGTCTGCTCCAACTAACGGGTATGGGGCTAAGTTCTACAATGTAGTTTACGACCCAGTTGGAGATGCAATGTATCGGGTGGGTGGAAATAAGATATATAAATTGGATCTCGCAGCAAATACCTGGTCTTATTACACTTATACTAATCCACCGTCGGGTCAATATGATGATTTTGCTGAAATCTCTAAATTGGCCATTGATGTTGCTAGAAGAAAACTATATTGGCTTCAGCAAAATCTGGTACCTGGGCATTATACCTACTCAGGATATATTAATATAGCAAACATCAAAAATTGGCCTCCGACAGTAACAAGATCGTCAACTGCTGCTCCTGGTTGGGTAGACTTTCAAACTGATGGTTCTTTTGAAGGTAAGATAGCCTTTGACTCCCTTAATAGAGTAGTTATGGTTCCCGATTATAATTCAGGTATGCAACACGCTGGACGGATCAATAGCCTTTATTTCTATCACGTTGATACCGATACTTGGGAAGTTGAGAGTGCTCCTCCCGAACCTTTTAGCAGCAATCCACTACTGTACGTCAGGCTGAATGAACTGACTTATGATGAGTATAATAATACTTTTGTACTTATTGGTGGGAATGATTCCTTTGCAAGGGGATTTTGGCTTTATCGGTACGGCTCCAGGACTCGATAGGTACTCTCTCTTAACCCTAAAGCGCGTGTGAATTGTTAATTGATCGATGTTTTAACATAAGGAAGATGATAAGAAATATGAAGGATGCAGAAAAAATGTGCTTTAGCCTTCTCATTTCTCTTGCCCTTAGCGGAAGCCTTCTTCCCGGAACCGGATTAGGTGCGTCGATTGTTGTTAACCCGTCAAGTGCATGGTGCACTGCCATCAATAGTGCCCTCCCTGGAGATGAAATCGTCTTAATCCCAGGCTTCTACACCATGCCCTGCAGGATTACGGCAAAAGGCCTTCCTGGCTCTCCGATTACCGTGTGTTCTCAAAGCGAAGAACCTAATCAGCGCGCAACTTTTGCGTATCCAGGATCGACTTCCATTGTCCTTGAACTTCGAAATGCTGCATATCTCACAATACGAGGGTTCTCGTTTGCCCCAACTCAAAACGGGGTTGACGCAATAAGGATTCGGAAAGCAAATGACATTATTATTGAAAAAAACCTTTTCCAGGGCATTGGAGCCGTGTCCATTTCTGCCAACGATAGCGACACCCATCGCATTACCGTTCGCCAAAACACTTTCAAGGATCTTAAATACACCGGCCTCTATTTTGGTTGTCATGATGGAAGCGCCTGCCATGCAACCGATCTTTTAATCGAGGGGAACTTCATTGATGGGATCACAACACCTTTCGACCCCTCTGCCGTCGGGTATGGTTTAGAGATTAAACTCAATTCCTATGGAACTGTGAGGGACAACACCATTTACCGAACCAAAGGCCCTGGTATCATGATCTATGGTTCAAACCGTGGCGACACACCAAACCTTATCGAAGGGAATTACGTTGAAGGTTCCCAGACGGAAGGAGGTATTGTGATCGGTGGAGGTCCGGCTGTTGTACGCAACAATGTGCTGATTGGCAATGCTTACGGTGGTATCAGCGCCCAGAATTACAGTGGACGCGACCTGCAGAAAAATGTCTGGATCGTCCATAATACCATTATCAACAATGATGATTCCGGGGTCAATGTCTCCGCCTGGCAAGCAGGACGTGGCAATGTTATTGCTCTCAATGCATTTCTTCCCAAATCTGGAACTCCTGCGCTGCGCCCTTCTCTACCTCCAGGAACTATGGTTGGCAATATTACCTGCGGCACCGGTGCATCCTGCTTCGTAAATGCGGTAGCTCCTCCTTATGATCTCTGGCCTTCCTCCGATAGTCCCTTACTCGATGCTTCGGGTTACGGTATCGAACCATGGCGCCCCTTGGACGATTTTATGGGTTTACAACGAGGAAAGACTACAGATGCGGGAGCATTTGAAAGAACCTCATCTACGATCGACCACTTGATTGGTGGCGGAAGTCCAAGACCACCTCGAATATCGACGGATGTAACTCCTCCATTACCACCTCGAATTCAAAAATGAAGTTTTAAAACGGGAAATGGAAGGGTATCAAGCTTTGGTCTTTTTTCCAATCAACAAAAAAGCATGAGCCCATATCAAAGAAAGCCCGGGAACTCCTTCTGTCAGTCGAACGACACCTTTTAGATCAAATATCCGCTCTATCCATGGAAGGTTCCGGGGTGGCAAATAAATTGCTGCACACTCAATGCTTCTTAAGCCGCGATGTGCTAACCAATGATTTACCTGGAAGGGTGAATAGGTGTGGAGCCGAGGTAATACTCCTTTAAGCTTCGCTCCGAGAGATCTTATGCCCGCCACAATTTCAAAAGCATTAAGAAATTCGATCACAAGCAAACCTTGAGGCCGAAGAACTCGAATCATCTCATCAAAAGCCAACTCCGGATTTTCCAATGCTTGAAGCACCCCGATCGAAACTACGAGATCAAAACATCCATTACAAAACGGTAACCTATACGCCTCTCCACACACATAGGATCCGTTTCTCTTTGGATCTGCAGCCAAAGCTCGACAAAGGCTTGGCATAGAGTAGTCCAGACCGATAGCTCGATATCCAATACTTGCAAGAAAACGAACATATGTGCCGGCCCCACAGCCGAGGTCTAAAATGTGTGCCGAAGTCGGGGGTTTTCTTCGTCTCAGCAACTTTTCAAACAATACGAGCCGACGCCTGAGGCCGCTTTCAGACCACCCAGAGACAAGGTAGTCTGTACAATAATCTTGTGCAAATGTCTCAAATCGTCTCCGCCACTCTTCCTCGAACGTTACCATTCAGTAGGTACCTTTAAAGATCTATTTGATTCAATCAATTCGAATCTACAAATGATTTAATAGTGCAGCGCACGCATCTCCCAACCGGAACCGCTGCGAGGTGTCCCAATTGAGCCCACAGCCATAAAAAAGCACCTGCCTGTTTTCAAACTGTCCAATCCTGGCGAAACATTCCTCGGCAAGGTAATCAAGATATGCCTGGTCGTATACGTCGTTCATCCATCGTTTCTTTTCGCCTTTGGCGACGGCATCGAAGTGATCCTGCTTTTCCAGTTTACGATTCTGACCTGTCATAGCAAGCCGGTTCCAGTTCGCTCTCGTAGCCTCGATATGCCTCGCCTGAAAAAAGAATTCCCAGCCTGACGCTGGTCCCTGACCCTCTGTAATACTAAGCACCTTAGGAGAATCGTAATTGCAACCAAAAGATAGAATAAGTCGAAATAACACATACTGAGGAAAAAGCCGCTCACCACATATCCGAACATACTAACCTCCAGCATGCTGGCACAGCCATGTATCCATTGCATGTCAGGATCTCTCTTACATACCTTGGCAGTCTTGTGCAAACTTAACATTGTAGTACCGATAAGACTGATGTAGATAAGAAGCCCCACAAAGCCGTGCTCGGCGAGGATCTGAAAAAAAATATTATGGGCGCCAGTGCCTACATCCGCAGTCGCCACAAGGTTACGTGGGAGATACTTTCTATAGATTTCACCCGAGAATGTCTCAAATCCTCCACCCAAGAACGGATGATCAAGGGCAAGTTGGTATGACACCTGCCATGCCCTGATTCGTGCCATTGATGACTGGTCCTGCTGGTAGGTTCCGATGGTCTCCATCCTTTCGCCCCACATCCCTGGAAGAAAAGAAAGCGCGACTGTTATACCACCCACCAGAAAGAAACAGGCGAGAACTTTTTGACGGCTCTTAAGCAGTAGCATCCCGGCGACAACGAAGAGTCCTAAGAAGGCACCCCGCGAATATGTGACCAGAATGCTGATTATAGAAAAAAAGTATACGGCAAGGAAGACCAAGCGTAACCATTTTCGCGTTTCATTCCGGCTAAGAAAGAAAAAAAACGGCAACATCATGTTCAATGCCAGCCCGAGATTTGTGTTTCCCTCTATAAAAGAGTTTGGTGGTCCATGGAGCTGGTATTGGCCACCAGTAAGTATCGCCCAAATTCCTCCCTTGAGACCATAAAATCCCAAAGAAACTGCGACAACAAGCAACAAAAAGCGAAGCTTTCTCTGGTCCTGAAAAAGGATGAGCGTCAGAAATGTCATCAAGAGGATCTTTGACACTTTCTCTAACTGGATCCACGCGTCCTTGGGATATATAGAAAATATCGTGGACAGCAAGAATATTAACCACAACAGAACCAGCAAGTAAACCTCTCTCGATCGAGGCAGGGGCGACCTCTCCCTGCTAAAGAAGAGACCCAGTATTGTCGCTACAGCAACCATATAAGCAAAAGGCATATGATAAGCAAATCCCCAAGTCAAGTGATGGGGATTCATATAGCCAATCCATGACCATACAAGAATACCCACCCAGGGCTTCAGAAAACAGAATGGAAGTAATCCAAAAATGAGTACCGTTAGAATAATGTCACGGTGCATATTGTAATTTCACTAGGTTTTATGAATTTTATTCGTATCACTCAAAATAATCCATATTCCCGCAGGTTTTTAAACCTCCTTACGTGCTTGGAAGTAAAATTATTATGGACCAATATTGAGTTCAAAACTTAATTCTTTGCTCCAAGTGGATCTTCCTATAACGACGGATCAGTTTGGCAATTTGGAAGACTCCCTCAGGATACTCTCGTATAGTCCTTCGATTAGCATCATGTGTGAAGATATCGAGAACCTTGTCTTGCTCTCTAAGTACGCTTGTTGACCGATTCTCTGAGCAAGTGCCGGGTTCTTCAAAAGCTCTATTACCCTTTCCGCGATTTTCTGGTCGTCATAAGGAGGAACCAGAAATCCGTTATAACCGTCTCTTATAATCTCGACCGGTCCACCAGACATACTTGCAACCACTGGTTTCATCATGGCCATTGCCTCAACAATTACCCTTCCGAAGGGTTCTGGCTGGATTGAAGTGTGAACAATCACATCAAGCATTTTAATAAGTTCTGGAATGTCACTCCTGAAACCCGTGAAAATCACTCGCTCCTTGATCCCCAGCTGTTGCGCAAGAGAAAATAGTTCTCGTTTGAATCCGACACTGCCATTTGGTACATCACCTATTATTAATGCTCGTGAGTTAGGAACAGCACTCAGCACTCTGCTCGCAGCTCTGAGAAAAACTCGATGGCCTTTCCACTCAAGTAACGTACCCAATATTCCGAAGCAAAGTTCCCCATCACGTAAGCCGAACTCCTCACGCTGCCTAGTGCATTTAAGCTGATAATCAAATCTCGAGTGATCGACAGGGGGATATACCACCTTTATTCTGTCTATACTAATACCGAGAGACAACAGGCTTTTTTTCGTCCCTTCAGAGTTCGCAATGTACAAGTCCACGAACTGAGACAGATATCTTACTATTGGGGAATTCCATTCCGCACCACGTTGATATGCCACAATAGGCTTACCCAGCAACTTCGCGAGCAGAATCGCTGCAATATCAAATCCGTTGTTGTGGTGGATTAAGTCAATCTTTTTCCCCCGGGCGAACGAATATAATTTAAGGAGATAAGGCATTATGATGCAGGGTACATCAAGGAGTGAAGCACCGGAATATATGGGTTTCACGAGATGAGGATCAAGCTCGCATGCTATTGCGGTCAAACGTTTTGTGACTGACCTGAACTTGAGGCTGTCGCTGCATCGTATCACTTCCGTTATCAGCGGGACCTCAGAAAAACTTCGCAGGTATTTTCCCTGCTCAGGTCGAGACAATATAACGTATGGGTTGTATACGGTCCTGTCGATGGCCGATAGAATATTGCAGAGACTGATCGTCGAACCGGATAATCCTATGCTATTCTCTATAAAGAGAATATTATGTTTTTGCATGTGTTAGGAGTACTATATGAATTTTGTGCCTCCATTGCGAGTCCGAGGCTGCATCCGTGCGTTTCGAGTTGGGAACCAAAGGTGTAAGGTTTTAAAGGATTTCGACTTATCAATTCGGAACCAATTTTCGAAAAGACCGGACCGTTCCTTTCACAACCGAACGCACTCGGACGGGCATCCAGGAGAGCATGGCTAACACCAGTGGTCTGAGACCCCCCGCCATGACGCCATGAGCGCAGATAATACTCACGAGCGCGCTGAATTTCTCCATGCAATTGCGGTGAAGATATAAATTAAAATTAGAAGATTCATTGGTACATAAGTCTTTGAAATTGGGGTTCATAAGCTCTCGAACATTTACCCACTCGCTTCCACGAAGACCCATTAAATAGTTGATTTTGAACATAAGAAATGAATTTCACTTCCTCTATTTACTTCTTTAATAATGGTGAACCCTGAATCCAACAGATTTGATCTGATATCGAGGGGACTTTTGCCAATATTGAGGAGTTTTTTTGGATGAACTTCCAACAACACGAATCTACATCGAGGATCTGACAAAATACGGTGCATTCCACTTAAGACCTTGCATTCCGCACCCTCAACATCAATCTTTACTACGTTCGGGAAAGAAACTTTCTCTTCCTCTACAAGATAATCCCCGCTGTGAATTCTTACAGATACACCTTTTCTTGACAAATTTGATCCACATATCAGGCTGTGAGATGCACATCCATTTTTGGAAGAATAGAGATAACTTTCACTATTGACATCGCCTATTGCGAAATTAAATAAAGTTAAATTGTCTGGCTTATTCAGTTTACAATTTCTTTTTAAGAAGTTGTAAGAGTTAGGTTCTGGCTCAAAGGCATAAACCTTACCATGAGAGCCGGTTACATGGCTTGCAAATAGCGAGTATATTCCTATAGAGGAGCCAATATCCCAAACGACATCGCCCTCTCTAATGTGTTTTATGAATTCTTCAAGTTGAAACCGTTCACCCCCAGAGTCTCTAATATCAGAATAAACTGAAGGTGTCGGTGTCCAGAATAATTTGCTAATTCCTAATACTCTCAGGTCTGTTCTTCGTCGGAAGAACTCTGCTCTATAGTAAGCTTTTTGTACCGGAGCGTAAAGCCTTACAAACAAAAGCCAACCTTTTATTTTTCCCTTCAGAAATCCTTTCATAATCCTTTCCTTTGGAAGCTAATATAATCAAAAACATTCCCGATTTTAATTCCCAGCTGTGGCATTACAAACCTTAAATACATGGGCCTTTGTCTGCGATGTGCTCCATATAAATATGGAAATTTTTGCTCATGGAAAAGGCGGTGCAGTCTTCCTCCCTGCACCCCAATCAATATAGAATCTCCCCAATCGAATTCTGCGATAAAGATCAATGGCAGGAGTGCAAGATAAGCCTCGCGTGGCGAATCCGCGCTGCATTCCCGCCTTTACAGTTCTGAGCCAAAACCGAACGGGGTTGAAGGATCTCCAACTCATCAATTCGATGCTAATTTTCGGAAAAGGCGGACCATCCCTTTCACAAGCGAACGCACTTGCGCAGGAGCACAAGATAGAATTGCTAACCCCAGTGGCCTGAAGCCCCCGCCAAGACGCCATGAGCCCAGATAATACTCACGAGCCTGCTGAATTTTTCCACTCGCCTCGGAAAGGCGCCCAGCGGTCAGGTAGTATATAGGTTGTTGTTTCTTATAATAGTCCACGGTCCAGGAGCTGTATTTTTGGGGGTCGGAAGTAACCCGGTCGGCAACCATTACCGCTCCTATCGACACTTTGAGTTCATCACTTGAGTGACTTAAATCAGTTAACCGATAGCGCACAAGGGGGCGCTCGACCACTGCCACTTTGGCGATCGGAAACAACCGAAGGCATATCTCCCGATCCTCACAAAGCACAATTTCTTTGTTAAATAGCCCCACCTGGGACAACAGATCGCGACGTATCAAGAGAGTAGAGGTACGCATGAAATTTCCTTTATTAAATTGAATCTGTAAGCTTTCGTTTTCTAAAAGAAAGATCCCGGACGATATCTCAGAACGACCCACTTCCTTGTAATGGCTCAAACGTGATAGAAATGAGGTGGGACTTGGTCCGTTGCGGTCGAACTCAATAAAATCCGTGAACACTGCGCCAATATCACGGTCCGCCCGAACCGCTGCCCATTGAGCTTCCAATTTTCCCGGTTCCCAAATGTCATCAGAATCAAGGAATGCCACCCAAGGCTGCGTCGCCACAATAATTCCAGCATTTCGCGCTGCGCTGGGACCTAACCGCTCCTGATGCAGCAACTTAACTCCAAATCCGCTCGCAATTGCGACAGTTCGGTCAGTTGAACCGTCGTCCACCACAATTATCTCCGCCGGGAGAACTGTTTGCGCCCGTATGCTCTCTAACGCCTCTCCAATATATTGGTCGGCATTAAACGCAGGTATTACAACGGTTACCGGCAACTTGTTAGGATTCATAGGCATATTCTTCCTTGGCACTTCCTCTGTTTCCATAGGCCAGGGTTCGGCCATCAAATTAACAGCTATTGTTTTTTAACCAATCCATCAAAAACTCTTATCATATTTTCAGCCATTCTTTCTCGTGTATTATCGGAGAGCCACTTCTGACGAGACGCCTTGTATTGTCCTGATGAACCACGATTGATGAGTAATCTCAATGCCTGCTCAAGGGAATCCGCATTGTTAGCCGGGACTATAACGCCTGCTTGAAGTTTCGTCACAAGTTCAGCCATCTCCCCATTTGCACCGAATACAAGGATAGGTGGTCCTGCGGCAAGATAATCATAGAGCTTTCCCTGACGATATCGTGCCCAGTCATCATTGTTCAGTATCAGAAGTGCAGAAGACGCACGCATCATTTGGTTTGCAACAGGTTTCGGTACATGGTCTAATATCTCCAGAGTGTCTTGAAAAGGAAAATCAGAAAGCTGAGCCATTGCGTTTTCTGACCTATTTCCGACAAGACGAAGGCAAATCCGATTCCGCAGGTCTCCGGAACGACTGAGGACCGCAGTCAGAACGGTGAGAAAATCCCCGGGAAGTATGCGATCACTTAATTTGCCAATAAAAGAAAGCACAAAGCGGCCATCTTTTCTCGAGTAGTCATCAGACAAATGCATTGTGTTTCCAAAATCTCGAGGCTCCCATGCGTTTGGGATAACCGTACATTTCGCTCTCTCCAAAACATCAAAAACGGCAAGCTGGTGATCCAGCTGCGATTGGGTTGTAAAAAAAACGGCATTCGCCTTTTTGAGACAGCGCCTTTCCCAATATCGGTCAACGCTTCTGAGATCAACAAGGGGAAATGGAGACTCGGTCCATTCATCCCGGTAATCCAGGACCAGTCTGGCCTTATAATAACTTGCAATGTAATAACCCGCCACGAAGGAATTAAAAGGAGGGCCCGACGCCATGACGATAGCAGGCGGGTTTTTTTTCAGCAGTTGCAGAACTGTTGAAAAGGCTGCAAGTGAGTTGAGGAAACCACCGTTAACTCTTGGAAAATAGTTGTAACTTGTTTGAAGCCTCGGCCGGATCACGCGGTGTATCACAGTTCCCTCAGGCAAAGTCTCAAGAAGGTATTTACCTTCCTCAGTTCCCGTTGTAGGGTATGGCCCACAAATGACCGACATTTTCCAACCGAATGTCGTGCCATACCTCGCAAGCGATGCCGGACGATAGACTCCACTATCAACGGACGGAGGGAAATGCCAAGCTAGGAGAGCGACGTGTCGATCTCTGGCAACTCTCCGAAACATACGTCTTGTGAAAGTGCTTTTGATTCCAACTGTGGCCCACCATCCGTAAGCAAGAACAGTGTCTCTGATCGTACCAAACAACTCACCAATCATTCGTTCCTCATTTATGTTAGTACTACTCACCATGCTCATCCCTTATGCCCATGCTTTTCCCGTTCTGCGAGTTTTCTCTTCTGACATTCTAGAATCCCGTTTCCTCAAACACGGGTTTGGAGTTGGTTCCGCACCAGGAGCAACATGATCCACCAAGGGCGTCGAACACGCATTATCCGCCAGTGAATTGCCTTAAAGAGTCGTTTTAGAATATTTGAACGAGTCGCTTTTGATTCGTGTGAAGTATCTTGGCAGACGGGACACACCGTCCACGGCTCCCAAGGGAAATCACCGAGAATCCGATTGTAGAGGTAGGCCAAAAAGGGAACTATGCCTACTTGCTGTTGACCACACCCGGCAAATGATGATATGTGCCATCCGGGAAACAACTTCAGCACGGATCGGATAGAAGGGAAGGACGGGAAATGGCCCCATGGGTGAAAAACATGGTACAAAATCCGCATTTGCTCATATGATTCAACACTTCTTCACGATAGGGCACGCCTATTAGTAGGTATTTCCGGCTCAGACGTTGCAGTTCCTTTAGAGCTGATCTCAAGACATTCTTTGGCAAGTTTTCAAGCACTTCGGTACACAGAACTAAGTCGAAGGAATTGTCCTTAAACGGGATCGCAGAGACATTGCTCAAAGCAAACGGAATTTTTGCAGCCTTGGCGGCTGCGTCGCTACTATCTACGCCGAAAACAGAGAAACCTTCCCGTGCGGCCACTTCTAAGAAAAAACCATCGCCGCAGCCAACGTCGAGAATACGGCGGACACCTGAAGGGACAAGAGCCTTCAGTAGCCTGACGCGCTCTTGTTGAAATGGATTGGAGCGGAGGGTCTCACTCCAACGGTTCCAATGTTCAAATTTCGTCGTGCGAGAAAAAAAAGATCCAACCATCGTCAAATTCTACATGATCGAGGAGCCTTGCCAGAGCCGAGCAGGGACGACGAGACTGCAAACTCATTCACCGTTGCTGAATAGAATATAGGGTAACAACCAAAACGGTCGTTTCTAAGGACAACCCCCTCACCGTCCCACGCCTACTCCACAAACACGCCGTCAGGCATCTCTTCCGTTCCTGTTCCTATCTTGTGTCCGAAAGTGCAGGAAGAAAAGCCCTGAGTCTGGGACACATCTCCGACCCGACGCACATAAATGTAAGGCTCGTTCATGGGAGCAACGTTCATGGTTTTGGCATGCCTTCTAATCCAGGACTTCTAAGGAATTGGGCTCGATCAGTTGCATGGTGAGATAACGTAAACAACCACAAGTTGTTAAACTTCTCATTTAACCTCACACAGGTGCATAAAAAAGTTGAAAAGACAGGTGGATGTGCTGGGAAACCTTAAGGGCAAGTAAGAACAAACTCCCTAACCAACATTGTCGCCTAACGCCAGACTGCATGAGGGAGAAAGCCATGCCGTCCCCCCACAGTTATCTGAGTCAACAACCTCTATCCGCTCGAGCGGCTCGATAAGGAGGTACGTTAAATCCAAGTCACTTCTCCTCACTAACACCCCAATAGTATAGGATCCAGCGCAAAGATTTGCCGCAAGCGTGAAACTACAACCAAATCTCTGACCACGGTTGACACTGACGGTCGGCACATTCATTCTCTGGCTGCTGATATGAAATACTTGGTCGCCGTTGAGGTTCCGCACCCAGATAGCTATACCTAGATTTGAAAGTACTTCCAGTGCCTGAAAAACACATTCAAGTTTAAAAGACTCTCCGGAGCGAAATATCTTTCTCACCTCACCGTTTGAACTCTTAATTGTTTTCCTTTCCAGATACAATGGCCCGTCATCTTTATGATCCTGCGGGGAAATATGCGCAGCTTGAAAATAGAATTTGATGGCTTCCTGGGTGGAACCTTGATAGGCAACCTTTCCACCGCTCAACACAATTGTTTCAGGACACAGATCGGCAATAGCATTCATGTTGTGGGTTATGAATATAATGGTAGTACCAGATCCAGCAATCTCATGCATTTTTCGCTGACACTTGGCCTGAAACGCCAGGTCGCCCACGCTTAGTACCTCATCAACAAGCAGGATATCCGGATCTACATGAACGGCAACTGAGAAACCGAGGCGCGCATACATACCGGAGCTGTATCGTTTCACGGGTGTGTCTATGAATTCCTTCAAACCTGAGAATTCTACAATCTCTTCAAACTTAGCATTAATTTCACTACGACGCATGCCGAGTATGGCCCCATTGAGAAAAATGTTCTCCTTACCGGTAAGATCCTGGTGAAAACCCGCTCCAATCTCGATAAGCGCACTGAGCCTTCCATTCACTCTGTAATGTCCAACTGTCGGTCGAATAATACCCGAGAGGATTTTTAAAATTGTACTCTTACCGGCACCATTTGGACCGATGATCCCAAGAGTATCACCCTTCTTTACCTGAAACGACACTTCACGTAATGCCCAGAATTCCTTGTCGACAAGTTCTTCCACTACGCGGCGGCCCCTTTTGAGGAGCTTCTTACACATTGCCGGGATTAAATCCCGCAATGAGTCAGAGGTCTCACCCTTCCTGAATTTTTTTGAAACATCATGAAATTCGATTGCTATATCAGCCATTTCCTTAAATCTTCTCCGCAAACCAAAATTCAGCCTTATGGAAGCTCACCCAACCGAGGAAAAAGATAATTAATCCGAATATAAAAACATAACTTAGTGCCATCCAATCTGGAGCATGACCATAGACGAGCAAGTCACGATACGCATTGAGGATTGGTGTCATAGGGTTTAACATAAATAATCCGCCCAGAGGATAGTATACTGCCGTGACAAAAACACCAACTGTAAGAACTCCGTCCACGATATATTTAACATCTCGAAACAGAAGATTTGCCATAGCAAGTAGAAGGCCTAAGCCTATCGTCATCAATATCTGAGAAAGCATAACAATGGGCACAAACAAGGCCCACGGCGTGATGGACGCCTCACCACGCACCATGTAGAACACCAAAGCGACCGCTACGAACAATGACGCAACAAGAAAGTCCAAAAAACAGGCTCCGATTGAAGATAACGGAAGAACTTCCCGTGGAAAATAGATCTTAGTGACAAGGTTTAGGTTACCCACAAGACTGTTTGTACTAAACTTCAGGGATGCAACAAAGAAACTCCATGGGAGCACTCCGATCAGGATGAATAAAGGATAAGGCATCTTGCCGGTGTCGATCTTGGCAAAACGCCCGATGACCAACCCCGCACCAACATAAAGAAGCGGCATAAATAGAACCCAGGCAAATCCCATGACAGTCTGTTTATAACGGATACGGATATCCCGCCAGGTAAGCATCCAGAGGAGGTGACGGTAATCAATAAGCTCCTTAATCATAAATTTCATATGACATCTCTTGAAGCGACAGCCTCAATGGTTTATTTGTATCGGTTGGATCGACCCCCGTACGTCGAATTGAGCAATTACGACGAAAATCTATACCATCCAAGTCTCAGGGCAGCAAATCGGGAATCATTATCCCATATCCCTATCCGTCGCAATTCGAAAGGATCCGTATCAATACTGTTGGTCCCCCAAAGGATGGTCGCTGCGCACAGAAAACCTGCCTCCTTGAGGACTTGTTTAATCGACTCATTAAAATCATCTTGCCTCCCGTTCGGATATGCAAAAACTCTGACGGGAGATCTCAGTTTCTCTTCGATTGCCTCCTTGGAGGCCTTAATCTCCTCTTTTGCCTCCGCCAAGGACATGCGGGTTAAAATAGGGTGGGTCACCGTATGGGCACCGAAGGTTATGGCGTTCTTCGACATCTCCTCTATTTCATCCCAACTCAATTTCTGCGCCCGGTTGCTCATCGAATCTGGAAGTACTCCTAACCTGCCTATCAATTGCTCAATAAGGTTTCCCCAGCTCCGGTAATCATACATCCGCAGGTATTCCCGAAAAGCGAACAAGGCTGTACCCTTTTGGGCAGCCGTTCTTAAGGGATAGTCCTTTCCATCAACGGAAACAAATTCAGCATTGGTAAATCGGAAGGCTTCAAAAACTAAATCATGCCAAAGCGGAGCTCCGGACTCCAAAGGCCCTGTGGCAAGAAAGATTGTGGCCGGGAGCCGGAACTGCTTAAGGATAGGAAAAGCATTTTCATAGTTATCCCGATAACCATCATCGAAGGTGATTGCAATGGCCTTAGGCGGAATATCTCTTCTCAAAGCTCGATCCACGAGTTCTTCCAAAGGGAGTACATTGAAATACCGTGATAAGACTTCCATTTGCTTTCTGAAAACCTTCACAGGAATAGTGGCTGAAATAGGATTTTTCTCATCATTCACCCGATGGTAAAGTAGAACCTGATAATGAAATCCATTCGTCTTCTTAACAAAAGTGAATGGATTAGGATCGTTGGATTTGTTCTTAAAGGTCCACCTGTCAGCAATAAAAAGAACAATCGGCATAAAGCCTGTTCTAACCATTAACTCAGCAATAAAGCGTAAAAGACCCTGTTTTAGAATTGACCAAATCTTTAATATCATCTGACCAATTAGACCTTCCTCTCAGATATTTTATCTGCTTCAACAGAGGGATCAGCTTGCATTCCAACATCCAGATCATCCACCCCCTAATATTCTCATTACAGATATAGAGCGTAACATTTTTCCTCAAATGGTCTGTCCAACGGAGCTTATAGGCCTCAAGCCCAGGACCGGGATTGTATTCATCATATCCCTCATCAAACAGGTATTTTATGATGTGGTACTCCAGATAAGCGCCAGGGGAGTACTCTTTATATTTCTCATCAAAATCCGCTCTAAGGGCGTAAACCTTTTTCAAACATTCGAGGTCATATTCCATGGCGACCGGAATATCGTTTATTTTTAGCAGCCACACTTGTAACCAACCTTTTCGTCCCGCTATTTCGTTTAAGGTGGCAAAAAAAACTTTAAATTCTTCCCGACTTGAGATTGCTATCCCTTCTCTCTGTTTCCAACTCTTTTCAGAAATGGCGAGGAGTTCATTAAAAAGTTTTCCGGTTGTATCCTCCCGACAACATTGAATTTCAATTTCCCCAAGTTTACTGATTCGGTTTATGATGTTCCTTCGCGTTTTTTTGAATCGAGCCGACCGGGACCGCAGAAATGTGTCCCAATCCCCCTCGATGGTTATGTACGGTATGACTGATGAATCCCTTTCGAAATACTTTTTCTTTTCCTCCGGTAAGACTCTTTTTAACTCCACATAGTTTTGTGATTCAACTGGCAATCTATTCAGGGTCAACAAATCCCAGGAACCCTTTTTTTGAGCAAAGAGATAGCCTACAATCGCTTTAATACTTTCTTCTCTCCTATCTTTATTCACGATGAAATCGGCAAAAGGGGTGTCAGGGCTTGTAATAAATTCAATTTTTCGAACTTTAATTCGCCGAAAAGAATCTTGACACCTACACAAAGGAGCGATGCAAATCACACGTGACCCATCTTTTACGACGATGACAAGTATCTCTTTGCGATAAGCCGTCAAGCAGCAATGAAACCATTCATAATTTAGGAAGGAAGAATAAGCTCCATTTTCTTCGATCAATTTTTCCCAAGCTGGACGGAGAGTACTAAATTGATCTTTGGATGTGATTTCTTCTATTTCAAACATCTTTGCAACTGCGCTAAATGAAGTAATTTCGATGCCACAATTCGAGAATCATCAAATTCCAAAGTATCGTCCCAGAAAATGAGGTTTCGTCGGTCTTATGGTCCTCTACCAGTTTTTCAACAGACGCCTTTTTGAAATATCCCCTTTGAATACTTCTGGGACTTAGGACAAGGTCATGCATCATCTCGTTAAGCCTTTTATTTGTTCTTAACCAGACTGGTATTGGCAATCCGAATCCATGCTTTTTCTTTCTTCGAATTTCTAACGGAAGCAAATCGGCATAGGCTTTTTTTTGGAAAGTCCGAAGTTTCGTTCCACGCATTTTAATACGAGCTGGCACCCTAACAGAAAATTCTACTAATGTGGCGTCGAGAAAGGGATAACGTGCTGCGATACCGGCTGTTTCTGTCATCCGCGTAACCTTAATCAAATCATTGTCCGAGAGTGTCAGCTTCCAGTCGATGTAAAGATGTCTGTCCAGATTGTTTTTTGCGGGCGCCTCAAAATAATAGTCATTAAATATTCCATAAGGATTGAACTCCCTTCCCACCCTGTCAAGTATGCTGTCTTCAAAAAATGCTGTCATCGGCACAACATTAAAGAAATCATATGAGGAGATACGTTCATGATAGGGAATGCATGCCCTCTGAATATATTTTTTTCCTTTTACAAAAAGTTCCCACTTTAGCCTATCTGCTAAAGTAAACACCAACCGTTGCAAAATGGGGTCTCTGATCCAGGTTGGAATCTTAAGATAATACTCAAAGAATTGTTGTATACCATACCGTTCATTCCCGGCAAAAAGCTCATCTCCTCCATCTCCCGCATAAAGAACATTCACCCCGTGGTCTTTCGCCATCTTTGCGCAATAGTAAGCTGGAACCGCCGAAGCATTGGCAAATGGCTCGTCAAAAGCATCGATTAATATGGGAATCGCATCTAAGGTATCCTTGGGTGTAACAAAATACTCATAATGCTCTGATTCGAAGGATCGAGCTGCCACCCTGGCATAATTGATTTCATTAAATCTTTGCTCACCAAAGCCAATGGAGAAGGCCTTTATGGGGCGTTTCAGTACCTGAGTTAGTATTCCCGTCACTGTACTACTATCCACTCCGCCACTTAAGAATGTTCCTATATGGTTTGAGGTTTTATCCGGTGGTAAGGAAATGGAGATTGCTTCGGTTAAATGTTCTTTGAATTCCTGGGCAAGCGTCGATTCGCTTTCCTTGCTGGGATGGAGAAAGCTGACCTCCCAATAAGGCTCCGTTCTGACCTCTCCTTTTTCGTAAATAAGAAGATGCCCCGAAGGGACCTTTTTTACCTCCTGGAAGATCGTCTTGGGGGTCGGGATGATCGACGAAGCCACAACATGTACAATAGCCTCGAGATTAATCGTCCTTCTTACCGGAAAGGGGCAGGCCAAGATCCCTTTCATTCTGGAAGAAAAAACCAGCTTCTCTTGGTCTTGATAATAGAAGAGCGGGTGCACACGAAACCGGTCGGTTGCCAAATAAAGAATCTCTCTTTGCCCATCCCAGAGCGCCAAGACAAATTCTCCCCGAAGCCGCTGTAAAAACGCAATGCCCTCCTTCACATAGAGTTCAAGAAGTTCTGATAAGGGATTGACATCTTGTTCCTTTAAGGGGAACAATTCCTCCAGATTATAGAGATTCCCATGAAAGGCGAGGGCTAAAGATCTCTTATGTAAAGCCATCTCAGCGGCCCCAGCCAGCCGCCCCGCGAATCTCTGCGCCCCAATAGCTGCCGATCCCGGGATTACTGAAAAACCCTCGCCCTGCCCTGAGAAGTTCAATGCTCGAACCATTGGCGATAGATCGCCTGGGTTCAACCGTTTGTTCCGATCACTAAGAACGATGCCGCAAATGCCACTCATTTATTCACTCGCAAAGACCATGGCGTGTAGCGAGAATTCTCGGCCTTCAGACTTTCGCTACTTTGGCCTGTCTTGGACGTTGAGACCAAGTTCTTTTGCTTTTTCAGCAATCTGTCGCGCCATTTCCAGATTGCCAATTTTAGTGTATGCATCCCAAAGCCAATAGTAAGTCACTGCCAACTTTGGATTTATTTGTATTGCCCTCTGCAGTCTTCCTATTCCTTCCTCAGTCTGACCAATGTCCACTAAGTAATTCCCGTATTGGGCATGGGTTAAAGCATATTGAGGATACAATTTGACTGCCTTTTCATAATAGCGAATGGCCAAATGCGGCTGCTGCGTTATTTTTCCAAGTAATTCCATTAACTGCAACGCTTTTGGATGGTTTGGAAAATAACGCAAGACAAACCTTAAATCTTGAAGAGCGTAATTGTACTGCCTTGATTCAAATTCCTTCCAAAAAGTCTCTTTGCTAAGATGATAGTCCTCCACTTCCCCGAGTTCTCCCTTATATTCTGGATTGAAATAATCCAAACCGCGCGCTTCTCGAGCAGCCGATTTCCCTGGATTAAGTGATAGCATAATCATTGCCAATATTATGATGCTCTTTGCTATCAACCTTCTCATATTGATTTGATCTCCTATTTGTTAAAAGTACTTTTCTCTAATACTCCGTTGTAGAGGCCTGCACTAATACGCCATAGTCTTATCCCATTTCTGCTCGCCCTAACCTAAACTGGGTCCGGTCTTTGACGACTTTGCCGCAACAATTAATCTCCCCAGTACTCTTTATTACTTGCCAATAAGGATAACACTACTCGCCATGAAAACTAACCGTGCTTGACAATGTATCAATAAATTCTTGATATCCACCAACTCACCTGTGGCAGGGCTTTGCCCATTGCAATGCTCCAAGTGGTTAAGTGGTGTAGCGAGTTGTGTAAGACCTATCAAACAATGCCAGGATTTCCTTTTTCAATATGTTTAACACACAGCCTCGAATGGAGCGGAATCGCGAAGCGACTCTTTCCCTTAACTTGACCTCGCATCCTAATTATAAAACTTCTCATGGCTGGTGGCGTCCGGGGCAGAGATTTCCTGCCTTTTCATCAAAGTTTTCATGGTCGCCTTGCTAACCTTTGCCCGGCCAAGTTATTTGCAGGTTCTGTACTCGCTTTTGGTTCCTCTAAGACACGAAGCGTGTATTCCAGGGTCAGCATCCTGGTCCACTGCTCATTGAATTTAAAATCTTGCTTCTCCGAATGCGACAAGAAATTGTCCAATGCTTTTCTATCCGCCAGGCAACCCAACTTCATTTTCCCAGGATCCAAAAGATCTCGAACTTCTTCCTCTCTCCAAAGTTTAATTCTCGGGGGGAGGTGGTTCGGAGCGGGCAGCGATGATGCCCGTCTCCATCCAGCCTTCTGCACGGCTTTAGCCATTATTCTCTTCCTGTAGTATCCGACTATAGGCCAAAAACGATAAAAATTTTTCCACGTTACTGGCAACGCTGGAAACCCATGTTCAAGCGGAAATTTCCCTAATCGCGGTTCGAACTCCGCCAACATTCGCCGGATGAGAAGGCTGCGCCGCCGGAGGTTTGCTTTAATCATTAATGTTGTTTCTAACACTGATCGGAAAATAAACAATGATAAACATGGCCAAATCTGATTAGTGCTGCTGGCAACTCTCCCTTGCCACCGTTGCATTCGCATCATGAGGTAAGCATGATCCATTTGCATAGTATTCGGAAACTGGCTAAGTCCGGCATTGGTCCGTTCAATTACATTGGTGAAATGGGGAGTAAGGTCTAACCTCGTATCCGGCGGAAATATCGAGGGCTCGAAACTTTGGGCAGCATAGCGTAGTCTCGCAAGCTTCTCTGCATCCAGTCTGCGACACCTTCCAATTTGTGGAAAGAGCAGTTCCCACCAGTAGCCACGTGCAACCTCACCAAACGAGCCGTTAAGGCTTATATCAAAGTATTTAGACAGAGTTTGGTGGATTTCTAAGACACGGGAATATTCGACGATGTCGTATTCTCCATCAGTTAATAATAAAGCCTTCTTCGTCTTTTCAAATGTCACGTTCCCTTGCGACGTTAGATGCAAATTTAGTAAGCGTAGAGACTGAGCCAGTTTGCGTGACACGATTACATCGGGACTTTCTGCGGGACCGGACACAGTAGTCGAAAACGGCACATCTGCCATTTTGAAAGCAGCAACTATTGCTCTGGAATCGTAGCCGCCGGTCAAGTCGCAAACGGGACGTTCGAAGACGTGTCCCACTCTTTTCGCAGCGTGAACGAGTGTTTCAGCCAATGCTTTTACGGCAGGTTTACCATCCAGTGATTCTGGAACAATATCGGTAATGTGCCAGTAACGCTTCTCAGATTCCAGACCACCGCCTGCAAACCGATAAATGGAGGCAGGCCCAAGCTTGCGTACCTCACGGTAAATGGTCCGTTCTTCATAGATGACCCCAGCATAAAGGAATTCCTGGCAGCCAACCGGATCCAAGTTGAAATCCCCAAGGCCTGCCAAAAGCAGGGAAGAACCGGACAATGCAACGATATTTCCCCACGACCTAATAAAACAGTGACAACTGCCTACGAGATCTGTAAGTACAATTGTTTCCCGAGTCCTTGCATCACCAATGACGAAGACAAAAAAACCCTCCAGTTCCCTAGCGAGCCGATTCGCGCCCACTTCAAGGTATCGGTTCAGGGCCTGAGATTCCGCACCAGCTCCGTAGCCTTCGGTGTGAAACCAGGTTCCAATTGCGAGAAGCCAGCTTCCTGTCTCCGGATCAGTAACAATAGGCGTGCCAGACCCATTCTGACGTGAGAAAGACGCGGCGTGCACCCCTTCTACCTCTACAATCCTGCTTGGCGCCTGAGATTTGATATGTTTAGCAAACTCCAAACCAGATCGAAAGAGGCGGGCGGCCTCATCCTTAAATTCTTTCGCCGAAATGATAACCAGAAAGTTTCCCAAGTTACCGCACCAATTTAGCAGAGTGTTTTCTCTCTAAGGCTTTGCTGTAAGACTCCTCATAAACAGTCGTGGTTTTATCCCAATTATGCTCTTGCTGAACCCAAGCTGATCCTTGCCTCTGAAGATCACGCCGTAATCCCTCATCCTCAATAAGACATCTTAGCGCGTCGGTTAAGGCCGAAACATTTCCCGCAGGAAAGAGAAGCCCCGTATGTCCGTGCCGAATGACCTCACGGTGTCCCCCTACGTCGCTTGCCACCAGAGCTTTACTCATAGCCATAGCTTCGAGGGGTTTAAGGGGAGTCACAAGCTCAGTTAAACGCATGGAATAGCGGGGATAGGCCAGAATATCGACAAGAGCATAAACAGCCGGAATACGATCATGAGAGATTCTGCCTGGCATGATCACTTCTTCTTTAAGATGAAGGCGCTCAATCTGTTTCTTTAATTCTGCTTCCATCTCACCCCCGCCCACTAATAATAAAACGATATCTTCTCGGGTTGCTCTTAGACGATCGAATGCATCAATAAGCAGATCAAGTCCCTCGTATCTATAAAAGGACCCGATAAACCCTATAATCTTTTTATCACGAAGGTTCCATTTTCTTATGAATCCTTCATTAGGTTCCAAATCCTTAAAGTCATCGGGATTAACTGCATTCGGAACAACCGCTATTTTTTCATAAGGAATTCCCCTCTTTAGGAGATCGCCTTTCAATCCTTCACAAAGTACTGCGACACTTTCAGCTTTAAGGCATACCCATTTTTCCAAAGTTTTCACAAGCTTGTATTTCCACGAATGTTGACCGTAAGTGCCGTGATCCACCGCAGCGTCTTCCCAAAAGGCCCTTATCTCGTAGACAGTTGGAATTCCAAACTTATGTCCAATCCAAAGAGCAGGAATTCCGTTCAGGATGGGCGAGTGCGCGTGTAAAACATCTGGCTTTTCAATTCTGCTGACTTCCTCAATACGTTTCGTTAAAGTCCTCATTAACTGAATTTCTCTGGCAATAGGAAAACCACTACGTGAAACTGTTCCGGTCCGGTAATAGCGAAATCCATCTATGATTTCTTTTTGTTCGGAATGACCTCGCCAACTTTCTTCATGTTTTGGAGACGTAACGACAACCGGCTCCCACCCTCTCTTGCGTTGGGCTTTAAAAATATTCTGGCTTCGAAAGGAATATCCACTTTGGAGTGGGAGGCTGTGATCAAGAATATGAAGGATTTTCATTGAGGTTGCCGGTTTTTGGATGCTGGATGCCGGTTTTTAGTTGCTGGTTGTTACGATTGTTTAATAAAATGGTTCGTTAAAATATTGATAATTCTTTCGCCAGCTTTTCCATCCCATAGAGGAGGAGAAAATGAGTGTTGAGTGCTGAGGGTTGAGTGCTGAGTATTAATCATCGTATTGGGTGATCTAGAGTCATGTTTCTTCAATTGTGAAAGAGCTGCGCTGATAATTTTTTCTTTTTGAACCCCGGCAAGGATATTCGTGCCGAAATTGATGGTAACTGGGCGCTCCGTATTCTTTCTCATAGTTATACAAGGGATACCTAATACCGCGGTCTCTTCCTGCATGCCACCGGAATCAGTTAAAACAAGTTTTGAATTTGACATTAGGCAGAGAAAATCGAGGTAACCCAATGGATCGACGCAATAAATATGAGGAGGCTGAGTGCTGAGGACTGAGTTAAAATTAAAATAATCTTCAAAATTAAATTCCTTTACGCGATTTAATGTCCGAGGGTGAGCCGGGAAGATAAGACGGAGATGTTTGGCTACTTCCTTCAAAGCTTCCAGTATATTTCGGAATGTCTCTTTATTGTCAACATTCGAGGGGCGATGGAGGGTAAGGACACCGTAGGGGATAAGATTTGAATTTTCAGTTTTAAGTTGTAAATTTATCAAACCCAGCTTTTCTAATATTTTAGATTGCTGGGCTTTTTCACGGTGCTTGAGCAAAGTATCGATCATGGTGTTTCCGACAAAATGAATCTTTTCTTTGGGGATACCCTCCCTTTTGAGGTTTTCATTGGCGCTTTCTTCAGTTGTAAAAAGAAAATCTGCGATAGCATCGGTTAAAAGTCGATTGATTTCCTCAGGCATGGTTCTGTCAAAACTTCTCAGTCCGGCTTCGACGTGGGCAATTAAAGGTCTGTGAACTCCCGAGTTATGAGTTTTGAGTTTTGAGCTCTCAGTTGAACTATCATACTGAATTTTGGAGGCGACGAGAGCGCAAGCGACTGTTGAGTTGACATCACCGACAACGATAACAAAATCGGGCTTGTGCTCTAATAGTACAGGCTCGAACCGTTTCATGATTTCGGCTGTTTGGACCGAATGAGAAGCCGAACCCACTTCCAAATGAATATCCGGTCTGGGTAATTCTAAATCTCTGAAAAAGGCTTCCGACATTGAGTTGTCATAATGCTGACCGGTGTGAACCAACAAATGTTGAATGTCGAATGTTGAATTTTCAATTGAAACATTGTGCATCTTTATAGCATCGATGATGGAGGCGATTTTCATGAAGTTGGGGCGAGCACCGGCAACGAGCATTAGGTTCATATCAATTGGTTATTGGATTAATAGGTGAATAGTTAGGAACTTAATCAATCGATCTGTTAATGGGTCAGCTTGTTTGAAGATGGATTATTCAATACTGATTTGAAAACATCGTAAACTTGCAGGGCAACCTGATCCCAAGTATGCCTTTCGGCAAATTTCACAATTTCTTCCCGATTCCACGATTTTTTCAGTGCAATAGATATCTTTTGAGCAATATCCTGTTCAGTCCTTTCAGCTAAAATCCCCACACCATTAGAGCTAATAATCTCAGGAATGCCTCCTGCAGAAGTTGCAACCACTGGGGTTCCACAGGCCAAGGATTCAAGAATTACATTCGGCCAGCCTTCTTGACAACTTGCGAGGCAGAAAAGGTCTGCTGCGCTATACCAATCATGCAATTCCTTATGAGGGATGACACCTGCGAATCTTACGTGTTCCCCAAGATTAAGCAAAGAAATACTTTTTTCGAGTTCTTTCCGAAACTTTCCTTCCCCAGCAATTACCAAATAGATACTTTTCTTATTAAACTCTGCTTGGAGAATTTTGAGTGCCTTGATTAAATAATCAAACCCCTTATTGGGTGTCAGATGCCCAACTGAAAGGATAATCTTCATGTCCGGGAGTTTTAGTTTCCTTCGAGCTTCTTCTTTCGGCGTCGGACAAAATTTATAATTATCCACTCCATTTGGAATAACTGAAATTTTTCCCTCTGGCACTCCTAACTGGACTATTCCTTTTTTCAGAGCCTGGCATACAGCTACTACCTTATTTGCCTTCAGAAGGGTCCGCCTTAGGAATTTTCGGATGATCGGAAATTCTCCATAGAGATTAATATCGGTGCCCCTTGCCGACACCACAACAGGCTTCTTGAAATAATTGCTTAACAAGGTTGCAGCATATCCATCAGGGTAGACATAATGGGCATCGATGATGTCGAAATTAAATTCCTTTTGGATTTTTTTAACAACCGGGAGAACAGACCAAAACATCATCAGACCATAGAGACTCATCCCAATTCTGGGGGTCATAAAATACCGGGGATGATACACCTTAAGCCCTTCTATAATTTCTTCCTGCATTACCTGAGAGAATAGCCATCTGTGACCGAGTTTAATCGGGGGGAAATAGGGAACAGGCGCAACGATTTCGACCCTACAGCCATCGAGTTTGGTGAAATGGGTCATTCGTTCCTTTATAAAGACGCAATTATTTGGCCAAACGTTGTTGGGATATAATGTCGTGAAAGTCAGGACTCTCATGATTTGTTAACACGCAAAGAACAGGGCGCATAGAGCATGACGTTAATTCTTCAAAGTCCCCGTTTGACGCATGTTGGGCCTTAAGTAATCAGATCCTCATCAGATAAAATACGCTTTGCCCTATGCCCTATGCACTCTAGTATTAGCGAATTCTTGTTGCCACAGTCGAAACATAAAAAGAGTCCATAATGTTGCCGAGCGATCACGGATTCCTTTTTGATGCTGTCTCCAGATTTGCTCAATCGTAGATTTCTGAAACAACGTGTCATGGTCATTGCCAAAAATGGTCTCATAGGCCATCTCTTTGAGCTCATTCCGGAACCAGTCTGCCACTGGCACAGCGAATCCCATCTTTCTCCGATATAGAATATTATTCGGGAGAATCCTCTCAAGCGCTTTCTTAAAAATGTACTTCCCATTTCTTCCCTGAAGTTTAAGCGAAGATGGAATCGTAGCAATGAGCTCCATGAATTTATGGTCAAGAATAGGCGCACGAACTTCCAATGAGTTAGCCATGCTGGCCCGGTCAACTTTTGTAAGGATATCGTCCGTAAGGTAGGTCTTAATGTCCAGGTATTGAATGCGAGATAGCGGATCATCGGTATTTGCCCTCTCATAGTAGAATTTCAATACATCCAAAGAATCATACCCGGCCAATGATTTATGAACATCCGGATGCAGTAATTTCTGCTTTAGTTCAGGACGAAAGACCGAAATCGATCGAAAATATCCCTCGAGGGGTGAACACGAAAGAGACTCGAAGGTTGATTTCGCGCGAAAGATTCTTGGCGCCCAGTCTGCCTTCGGATAAAGGGAAGCCAATGTGCCGAAAATTGGTCGTCGAATACCCAATGGTAAGAAGGACCGCAATTTATTTTCTTGGCTATCAAAATAATAACGTCGGTAGCCTGCGAAATTCTCATCGCCTCCGTCTCCAGACAGTGCTACAGTGACCTTTTCGCGGGCAACTTTCGAGACATAATAGGTTGGAACCGCTGAAGAATCCGCAAAAGGTTCATCATAATGCCAGGCAAGTTTCTTAACAATTCCTACTGCATCAGGTCGTACTACCCTTTCATGATGATTGGTGCCAAATAGGGATGACACCTCCTTTGCATAAATAAGCTCATTGAACTCTTGTTCATCAAAGCCAATTGAGGAGGTCTGAACAGGTTCCTTCGTTATCTGGCTCATTAATGCAACCACCGACGAGGAATCTACGCCTCCGGAGAGAAAAGTTCCGAGAGGCACCTCACTAATCAGACGAATTCGAACCGACTCTTGATAGGCTTCAAGGAGCCTTTCACACCACTCCTCCTCGGAAAGCTCAATGGGATGAGCGAAGCTGATATCCCAGTATTCCGATTCTCGAATTCCATTATTATCAATAAGAGCATAATGGCCAGGGCGAATCTTTCGGATTTTTTTGTAAATGGATTTTGGCACTGGAATATAAAGGAAAGAAAAATAATCACAAACGGCTTCAAGATCAATCTCTTGCGAGATATCCTTTGCTTTCAGAATCGCCTTTATTTCTGAGGCAAAGACAATGCGGTCCCCGTCATAGAAGTAGAAAAGCGGTTTTTTGCCAACCCGGTCTCGAGCGAGGATAAGTCTCTTGTTTTTACCATCCCAGATGGCCATAGCAAACATTCCGCGAAAATATTGAAAACATTCTGCACCCTTTTCTTCATACATATGAATAATAGCTTCCGTATCGGACTGGGTTTTAAAGATGTGTCCTTTTTTTAGCAACACATCATATAACTCTTTAAAATTATATATTTCTCCATTAAAGACCACCCATACGGTCCCGTCCTCATTGGACATGGGTTGATGTCCGCCTCCAAGATCAATGATAGAAAGCCTGCGATGTCCGAGACCTGTTTCTCCCGAAATATAAAAACCTTCGTCATCTGGTCCGCGGTGGACCATCGTTTCTCCCATGTCCTTTAGCAGACTTAAAGGAACTGGCTGTTTAGTCTTGAAATTATAGATTCCGCAGATACCACACATGAAACAGCTCCTCAACTACAGAATAATGAAACACCGGGATAGTGGAATAATGAGGCGATGGACTCATGGAACGATGGAATGTTGGACTATTTATCTTTCCTCGTTTGTTATCTTTTATTCAACACAGAATCATAAACCTGCAGGTAGCCCTGAACCATTTTCTCCATACTAAACCGGTCTTCAGCCCGCTTTCGACCAGCCTGGCCGTGGAGAGTCCGCAATTCTGGATGGAGGACATAACAACGAATGGCATCAGCCATTGCGACCGGATCGGAAGCGGGGACCAACATTCCAGTCTTTCCTTCTTCAACCAATTCAGGGTTTCCTCCTACCCGTGTGGCCACCACCGGTAGCCTGCTGGCCATGGCTTCAAGAATTGTGTTGGAAATTCCTTCTCTCAATGAAGGCAGTACGAACAAATCCAACCCTCGCATGACCTCAGGTATATCATCTCGTTCTCCAGGCAGCCACGCAAGACGATCAGCATTCGCATCCTTCAATAGCTTTTCAGCCTCCATCCGTAATGGACCATCACCTATAATAACTAACCTTAAACTTTTTCTGGCTTCCGGTTCTTGCTCAAGAAGGTGAAGGAAGGCTTTAACCAATGTAATCTGATCCTTGACCGCTTCGATTCTACCAACAGTCCCTACAACCAGTGCGTCTGGGGGTACAAAACCTTGTGGCCCCAGTAAAGGTCGTGAACCATCACCAGGGTGAAAACGCCTGAGGTCAACTCCGTTATAAATTTGCGTCACTCGGTCAGGCCGGATGCCTACACTCCGAATCAGCCATTTGGCAAGCTCAGTGCTTACCGCAATATATTGCTGAGCAAAAGGGTTTATAATTTTACGAAGTAAGTTATATTTCTTATTGAGTCCATCAAGATCATATATATCACGCCCGTGCTCGCTATGGATCCGTGCTGGTACACCAGCCAACGTAGAGGGAACCAGATATTCCAATCCCGAAAGATTACGCGTATGGACAATTGCAGGCTTCAATTTGCGAAGGACTTTCCACACACGGGCATGGATGTTTAAATCCCGCCCTTCTTGTTTGTACAGAGCGATTAAATCTACATCGTTTCTCTTAATGCGGCTGGCAAAATCGTTGTAATCCAACAGGCATAAAATGGCATGACGATAGCGCGCCGGATCCATATGGTTGATTAAATTGACCAATCCATTTTCGAGACCACCGACGCTAAGCCGACGAATGATATGCACTATTAATCGGGGCCGTTTCTCAATCATCGAAGGAACTATCTCTTTTATCAAAGATGTTTCGTAAATTTCCCCTGGTCTGTTCTTACTTCCTTCAATTTTTCAGATAATTCAATTTGGGTAAACTAAACCTTGCATTTGGATTAGACTGATCAAACCAGTAGAATATAAAGCGCGAAAGTTCTCTATAAAGGGGAATTAGTGATCTTAAATTTGTGTGTAAATCTGGAATATAATAAAAAAGGCGATGAGGTCCCATCTTTTTCCCTTTCAAAGATTTGTTTACTCAACTTTCCGCTTCGTTAACCAGTTGATCACTTCCTTGGGGTCATTCAAGTTTCCCGTGAGCACTTGCAAAAGTAGATCTTTCGCTACCAGCGTTGCATAAAAGGGCGTTTCATAGACTAATTGTTTATTTTGTGACTGCATCTTCAGCATGAATGGCACTTTCCTCACCCGTATACCGTCATAGAGATAAGGGAACCGCCATTCGTGATCAGAAGTAATGAGAATGGTAGTCTGCTCCCAAAGATTCGCCTCTTCCATAGCCCGCCTAAGTGTACCAAGAAAAATATCTGCAAGGGCCAGATTGCTGAAATAACCACGTTTGGATATATTAAGTACTGAAAATGCATTTGAATGTTCATCGTAAATATTAGGGCCATGTGGCACAGAGGCATGGATGTAAATCAAATCATATTCAGGATCCACCACTACCCTTAATGTATCCCTTAAAATGCCACGATAGATAGCAATGGCGTTGGTCCTTCTAAAGAAGGGGGTAATGCCCTTTAGTTGGGACCACATCTCCGTGGGAACAGAAGCTGTGGCTTGTGGGGTGTACGTGTTAACTGCATACCAAGAGCAGAAAGAGTAATCTTCAGTAAATATACGAGAATAAGGATGGTACCAACCAATGATTGCTGTCTTGGCCCCAAGTGCGCGTGCTTCTCCAAAGAAAGTCTGATTGTTGGTCCTACGGCCAAAGTATCCTGTGTCGCCACCTACAAATTGAAGTTTTAACGTATCAGATGTTATAGGTATTGCATTTTTTGCTAATTTTCCCATTAGATAAGACGGAATTGCAATCGCAGTAGAACCACCAATTAAACTTTTAGCATTCAATGCAAACAAGGCTTGTTCTCGGAAACGGCCAAACTCTGGAAATTTCATCCCCTCGGGAAGGTCCAGGAAGGCAAGCCGCAAGTCCAGCTCGTCAAACATTAACCAAATAACACGTTGTTTTACAGCCCGTGAACTTGAAGTGGTAGTCCGACATGAAATATCACCAACCCCGAAGCTTGTTTTCTGCAGTACCATAATTTTCCACATGGCGTGCCCTATGGTTAATACGGCGAACGGTGATAAAATCAGCAGGATGAAAGATAAGAAATGTGTCACTGGCTTGAGTCGAAAAATCAACAAATAGAGGGCAAATATCGTCAATAGAAAACCAGCCGGAATAGTAATCATCGGATGATCGATAACCCAATGTATAGTGCCTTCGTTCACAGAGAATACTACTCGGAAATAGTTCGCTGGAAATATAAACCCTAAAAGAAAGGCAAGACGTCCAATATTATCAATTAAAGAATTGTTTAACCTTCTGATGAATTCCACCAAAATCCAAGCACAAACTGAGATCCAAAGTACGTTAATAATGACCGCCACAAAAGTCCCTTCCGTATAGCCGGGCATCCAGTAACTGTCTTCTGGTCTCGCAAAAATTAGCTCCCGCCATACGACCAGGAAACTTAGGTTAACGAGCGAAAGAATTATGAAAAAATCTCGGACTCTGTAACGAAATTGTATGATGATCTTATCCTTTATCGACGCGTATATCTTATAAGACGACGGCCAGAAGAAGACACCTCTTCCGTTTCCACAATTCTTGCAACTGCTTCTAAGGAAGAAAGAAAGCGTTCTTCCGTGTAGTCTTGGAAAATATCCTCTCGAAAACTCAACATGTATTTAACCATCGGATCGGATTTAGGCACAAACTCAACAACGCCATGGGGCGCCAAACTAATCAGCCATTTTAACAACCCTGACAATGGGATGTTTCGTCCAATGGCAAGATGGTGGGTAAAAGCTAATGCCAAAATGGCATTAGCCGCTAAGCGGCGAGACAAACCTTTTCTTTCCCTCTGAGCCCACCCCTGATCTGGCGTCGGATTGGCGGCATCCAAAAAAAGTGGTAAATATTCAAGCTTCTCTTCTTGCGCCCGAGAAAATGCAATCTCCAACGCCTTTTGGTCGTAATCAAACCCGATTACATACTCTGCGCCAGCTTTTAGCGCGACTGCGGCGTAGTCTCCTATGTTAGTGCCGAGATCCCAAACCAATTTAGGTTTGAGCGACTCAATAAAAATAGAGACAAATTTTCTCTTATGCTCCAGTTCTTCAGATGAATAGCTATGGGTCTTGGCGTAATCACTCCAGACGCTCTTTCCCGTATCGGCAGGTTTTAAGCCCGAAATCCATTCCTTTAGACTTTCCAAGATGCGACGAAAAGTAACAAGCGGTAGCTTGCGGTTTTTATAAGACTTCGCTTGCTCAGCGACCAACTCTTTAGTAGCCTTCTTCTGAAAGGTCACTGGCAGAACGACATTGGTCAGAATTTTCCAGGTAAGTTTACGTTTCCATGGTAAAAGGCGAACCAAATCCTCAGAAGCGATGCCTTCTTGCGCTCCACGGTACCACTGGTTATGTGGAATACCGAAGATGGAACGTAATAGCAATGGATTCAGGAATTGCTCACAGAATTGCTTGTGGCCTAGCCAGAACTCACCTTCCTGGTATCTCCTAAAAGAAAGCCTATCGATAAAAATCGGTTTTGGACCGACAAATTGTATATTATAGGCCGAAGCGTCTGAAAGGGTGACCCCCTTTGCAAGCGCCCTCAGCTGAATATCCAGAAACATTAAACTCGCAGTTTTAAGCGCTTGAAAAGACCACTCATAAGGATAGGAGATAAACGGCAATCTTGGATGCTCCATGACATAGCAAGCTCCAATAGCTTCTTCTCCCAGGGTTGCTGGATCGATTTGTATGGATTCTACGATCAGACCTTCCCTTTCGAGTTCCTCAATAAGCCCAGTTGATTTAACGTAGTTAAAATCCTCAGATGCACATGGCATTACAGTACGAAAAACTCTTCCATCGCGGATGTAAACCCGTCCACTTGGGTCGCGAAACGAAGCAGGGTCCAAACCTTCTTCAAAAATAGTAATCTCTTCCTTTACTTATCTTTGTTCTCTTGATCAGGATTTTTGGAAAACAGATTTTGAAAGACCTTTCTAACTTGTTCCCAATAAAGCTTAAGGACTATCGCTAACCCTGCTAAACCACCAAGCAACATCTGCAATAATATGCTACCAAAACCCGGGTTTAGGTAGGCGTATGCGGGAGAGCTAAACCATAGAGTACCAACCCCAATAACAAAAATGATCCTTACATACTTTTTGGTGCCTTTGATGTATGATGTCTCTTCCATTAAAGCCTTCCTTCTCTCTGGATATTAAGAATTTTTATTAGGTGCTAGATGTTAGTTACTGATCCGTAGTCGATCTCTGGCGTTTTCTTGATCGTCATTTATTATCTCGTTAAAATGCTATTCAACTTTTCCAAGTTCTTTGTCCAACAGTAATTCTTTTCGATTACTGCTCGGCCACTACCGCCAAGGCACTTTCTCAGATATACATCTTTTATGAGTTTGATAACACCCTCGGCAATCTTTTCCACATTTTCTCCCAAGATGAGATCTCTATCAGGCTTTGCTTCAATTCCTTCAAAAGCCTGCGGAGTGGCCACGACAGGGATTCCCATAGCCATCGCTTCAAGGATTTTATTCTGAATGCCTCGGGCAATTCTTAGAGGAACAACAACAACCGTCGCCTGACTGAGATATTCTCTGGTATCAGGAACATATCCTGTCACCGTAACACCATTGTTTCCCGATAGCTCGATGACTTCCTTTGTGGGATTACTGCCGACGATGTATAATTGTACCTTCGGAATTGCCTTTTTGATCAGCGGTAGCACTTCTTTCGTAAACCAAACTACCCCGTCTATATTAGCATAGTAGTCCATGGCACCGGTAAAAGCAATGACTGGTTGCCGGTTGCTGGTTTCTCGTCGCTGGATGTCGGTTGCTTGCTCCTGGGAAAAAGCTGGGGAAAAGTAGTCGAGATCAACGCCGTTGGAGACAACGGAAACGTTTTGGATATGGGGATTATTACCCCTAAATATCTTCTCCTCTGCCCCCGTTACAAAAATGCAGTGATCAAAGGCTTCCGCTACTTTTTTTTCATAACCAGCTAACCTCCGGCCTTCCATTGCATAGATCCAGGACTTAGGAAACCTTGCATATTTCGAGTATTGTGTCCACTTGTCTGAATCCACGTCCACAAAGTCCATGATTAATTTAGCCATTGGTCGATGGCTCAAGGTCGATAGTTTATAGTCCATGGTTGATGGTTGACCGTCCTTAGCTATTTGACTACGGACTATGGACTGCCGACTAAGGACCGCTGATCTAAAAACATACTCCGCCATGGGAGATGAGAAACAAAATATCGCATCGTAGCCATTGGTCGATAGTAATTGGTCGATAGTTCGTTGGAGCTTTCGAGAATAGAAATAAGATATGGATAATGGTTTTATGGAAAATAGACGAATGGTACTTTTTAGCTTGGCTAACCTCGAATTAATGAGAATCACATTTGTTGTTTTACAAAAGGTTTTAAGATCATCTTCATATTTTAGGTCTTTGGGATCGTCGGCTAAACAGGCAAGATGAATTTCATGCCTTTCAGAAAGGTACTTTACTTCATTGAAAGACCGAATCTTATCTCCCTTATTCGGGGGATAGGGGATACGATGGGCAATATAGAGGATTTTCATTTCTGTTTATTTAGTCGATGCGTTACTGTGTGCTATCGGCTACGAGACTAATTTGCCGTTTTTTACGGAATATATTTGACAATTCGAGGCCCAATAATTTTGGTTAGCCAAAATGGCATTTTTTGCCACATCTCGATCTTTTTCCGATATTTTGCGTTTGTCGGACTAAGATTTGGGATTTCATCTATTCGGTTCAAAAAGTATTGATAGGGCAGAGGTTCTGGTTCAAAGCCCCAATGCCTTTTGAAGTCATACGATCCTGTATCAGTTTTGCTTCTTCCAAAATCAAATAACTTGTAGCCATTTTCACATCCATATTTCATTAATTGCCAGTACATGTAGTCATTTGGAGCAAGATCTCTATATTCGAAAAGAGAGCCGGCATAGTAAGGAAGGACCTGTTCCTTATAATAAATAGTAAATACACCGGATATGGGTTTACCTTCCCGATTCCTGACGAGTAAGATGTTGGCTTTTTCCTTAAATTGTCCCAATAAGTTTTTGAATAATTTGATTGAAAAGACCGGACTGCCAAGTCGATGGTAACTTCTGGCGAAGATCTGATAAAAGGAGGGAATTGATTCCCCATGCCCAAATTCGAAAGAGAGATCTGCTTTCTCTCCTTGTCGGACCATCCGGCGGGATTTTCGGGGAATAGCCATCATATTGGACTCCAAGTCTTTGAATATTTCTCTTCGAAAGAATACGTAAAGTTCTTTCGAGGGCAGATTTTCAATCGCTCCATCTCTATTCCTAAGTTCAAGATAATCTAAACTTTCGGAGCATGTTATTTCTTTGGCTTTGTCGAACAGTTGATTCGCCACTTCCTGGTTATCAGCCAAGATCCCACCATAGGCAGCGAAAGGAAGTGAAACGAGGGATTTGCAGAATAGGAAACTTTTGACAGAAAAAAGAGGAAGGATCCCGACAATCGGGTTACTTGGGTTATTCGAGTTACTTGGGTTGCTTGGGTTAATTGGGTCACTTGAGTTTATCGGGTTTATCCCAGTGTTGTGATCCTGTTGTAATGTTGTGTTGTTGTGCCTCTCTATCGATCTGTCCCTGTGCCGCGATCTCGCGGTATCACCATTGCTTTCAGCAATGAGATAATAGGATTTGTGACCAAATGTCTTTTCAATGACAGTTTTCCAGCCGATAAGGTGAAAAAAGGTTCCCTTGGGATGATTCAAAACGTAAGAATCCCATCGCTCTTTATCAATATCTCGATAGAATCTGATTGTAATCATAATGTTGAGTTAATGAGTTAATAAGCGAATGAGTTACTAAGTGCTGCCGTGCTGCAGTGCTGCCGTTTCTGTTAGATACTTAGGTTGATAAGTTATTGAGTCAATTGGTTATTAAGTTTTAAAATATCCCTGACTGACGAGAAATGAAAATCTTTTAATAACCTCCGGAACCTATCCTCCGTTTTATCCAAATTCAAGTAGTGACGGAATTTTGACAAATGAGTCACACCTTTTATGCGTGGTTGGTCTGTGTCAAACTCCCACGGATGGGCATAGAATATGAATGGCTTATTTTCTTTTTGGTTAATGCTCCCCAAAGCCCTCCTGATAATGGGATAAGGGAGGAGCCTGAAGTAGCCGCCGCCGGAGACGGGAACATTTTGGCCCAATAACTTCACAGTGGAGATTGGGAATTCAATGATTGAATTAGGTGCTGCAGTGCTGCGGTTCTGCGGTTCTGAAACGCCGGAATATAAGTGAATGAGTGAATCAGTTAATGAGTTAACTTCCAGGACTGAGGACTGAGGTTTGAAAGCTGAATTTTGAGTCTTGAGTTGTGAATTGTGAGTTATAAGTGTTGAGTTTTGAGTTGGATTTAATTCAACATTTAAAAATGAAAATTCAAATTTGTTATCTCCATTTAGAGAAATCACAAAAGGAAAACGAGGAGCGGTCGGAAGACCGTAAAAATCATGGTGGATTGGAAATATGCTGGAATCATATTTGAACCCCTCCTCGAGCAGCACCTCAAAAGCCCACTGAGATTTATTCGTTATTGAATAACTCGGGGCGCGATACCCGATGACCTCGCTGCCTGTGATATCTTCAAGTATGGCTTTAGACTTCCTGATGTCTTGTCTGAATTCGCCTTTCGATTGTGTATAGATAAGTTTATGGGCATAGCCATGGCAGGCAATTTCGTGGCCCTCTTTTTGAATCCTCTGAACCAGACCGGAATACCGCTCGGCGTTCCAGCCCAAAACGAAAAAAGTCGCCTTTGTCGATGGCTGAGGACTGGGGACTGAGTTATTCAATTTTGAGTTTTGAGTTTTGAAATTTGAATTGTGACCTGCTTCGCTTAAGATTTCCAAAATACGATCTACGTTGCGTTCGATGCGGGATTCGTAGTCGCCCCAGTCCTCAAACCTAATCACATCTGAAAAAGCATGAACCTGGAAGTAGTCTTCGAGGTCGATGGTTAGTGCGTTGAGCATAAACATACAGGACTGAGGACTGAGTTATTAAGCAATGAGGACTGAGTGTTGAGGACCGAGAAAAACTATTTTGTTTTCATCTTTTGTTTACAAACTGCAGCACGCAATCCACCAATAAGTCGACTTGTTTCTTTTGCTAAGCCATCTAAACTTTGGAAGGTTCCGATGTCTATATATTCAGTATCTAACGCTACATATAGTTGAGATCTTAATTCAGCACAGGACCCGTTGGCGATTACTAAGAACTGGTGGAATTCGGAGCGCCCCCCTCGTTCAAATCATTCCGCGATATTTGACATAATTGAAACAGATGCTCTTCTAATCTGTTCTCTAAGTCCGAAATCTTTGGCAAATTCACCAATTTTAGTAACTCTATAAATATTTTTAGTAAGTTCTCTGGCTTTTTGCCAAGCAATTAAATCCTCAAACTTCTCTATTCTCCCTGTCGGAATAATTTGAACCCCTCTATTCATTAGTCATATAGTCTTTAACTCAGTCCTCAGTCCTCTATACTCAAGCCTATGAACTATTAGTCAGGAATATATTCTTTTAGGAGCGGGAAAAATAATTTGATGAAGTCGGATTGGGTTCTGAGGGCATCTTCAGGATTTCCTATGACAAGATTATTGACTCTGATTAGAGCGCCCTCAGTCCTTTTCTTTGTTAATCCATCCCATATAAGATAAATTTTATTCCAGTATTCGCTTGCATAGATCCGGCCTCTGCCATGGTACCAGAAGAGATAAAGTTGACGGTCCAGTCCTTTTCCCATCACGTATTTGTTTACCGGAACTTTATCCGGATTATGGCCCGGTGCTGCCATCCGGTAGACTGAAGTATTGACCGGAACCCAACCTGCACCCGGAAGGCACTGCCTTGGGGAATGAATCCCTTTTCCTTCCCTCTGGGATTTGAAATAGCCGATGTAAAGGCCGACTACCTCCCCCTTACAATTTCTGTAATTTCTCACGAAATAGTCGTCAACCTGAAGAATCTCCATGGACCTGCCTTCTATTTTTTGTTCACTTATGACCGCCCAATCGCCCAACTGCATCGGGAACTCAGCTAAACTTTTCCGAGGCAGCGAGATGTCGGGTTTGGAGAAGTGATGATTTAAACCTGCGGCAGCTAGCAAAATTACGATCGTTAGAATGTAACGGAAGTCTTTCATGTTAGGTTAAGCAGTGTTGTTGTGCTGCGGTGCTGAAGTGCTGCTGTTATTTTAAGTGCTGCAGTGTTGTCGTGCTGCCGTCACTTCTTTTTACCTTTTAAATATGAAATAAAACCATTTATCAACCCTTTCGTCTTCCTCGCCTGGTTATAAGTCTCCTGAAAATCCACATCCGAGATATACTTTTGATCTAAAGCTACATAGAGATGACTTTGCACCTCTGAAGTCGATCCTGATGCATAATACAAGAATTTCACGAACTCTTTCTTAGATTGCCTGTCAAATCCTTCAGCGATATTTGCCATTATAGAAACTGAGGCTTCTTGGATCTGACTGCAAAGCCCCCTATCTCTCTTGAAGGGAGGCTTATTGGTAAGTTCGTAGATCTTCGCCGTCAACGACCTTGCCTCTCGCCATCCCTGAATCTCTTCAAACTTTTCTATTCGCATTTATTCACACTCTTTAACGGTACCACCGCAACACTGCAGAACGGCAACACTTAAGGCTTACCTCGCTCCTTTCCCAGATAATACGACTTTTATCGTTTCGAAGATAATGAATAAATCATATAATAAAGATAAGTTTTTAATATAGTAGAGATCGTATTGCAGTTTCTCCAACGCATCTTCTTTAGATGCACCGTACTGGTATTTGACCTGTGCCCATCCCGTGATCCCCGGTTTTACAGAAAAGCGCTGATCGTAAAAGGGAATCTCTTCTCTTAGTTTTTCAACGAAATAGGCTCTCTCAGGTCTCGGCCCGACAAAGGACATATCTCCTTTGAGCACATTCACCATCTGGGGGATTTCGTCAAGGCGCCATTTCCTGATCCATCGGCCGATACGAGTGATTCGGTCATCGTTCTTTTCTGCCCAGACAGGTCCATTGGCCTCGGCTCCTTCAACCATAGACCTGAATTTTAGAAGTTTGAATATCTTTCCCCTCTCCCCTACCCTTTTCTGTTTATAAAAAACCGGGCCACGGGAGTCGATCTTGATCAAGATGGAGATGACTAAAATGAAGGGGGAAAGGAGAGTCAATCCGATCATAGAGAGAGCGAATTCATTGACTTTTTTTATCAACACCGTTAATTTCCATTTCTTAAACCCATCAGAAAAGATGATAAAACTTGGACGAAGGCTTTCCACCTGCAGCCTCCCAGTAAGATGTTCATAAAATCCGATTCCCTCCTCTATAGCAATCCCTCTCATCTTACATTCTAAGAGTTGGGCATCCGGAAATTTCCCCCTTCTTTCCTCGAGGGCGACAATGATACGGTCCACGCTCTCCTTTTTGGCAATGTCGAGGATATGGGATTGGTCACCAATAATAAAGGGGTTTACCAATTGCTCCCCCACCGTCTTAGGATTATCCGCGATAAATCCAATGACTTTAAAACCCGTATCCGCCCTTTCAACGATCTCCTTTGCAATGTTCTTCGCTAAGGGCCCTGAGCCAATGATCATGATCCTCTGATCTAATTGCGTTGTCTTCAAAATATGGTTGTAGATTATTCTCCACGAGAGGATCACCAGACCCATCAAACCCAGGCTGATGAAAAAGATTCCCCTGCCAATAATCAAAGGAGGGAGCAGGTAATAAAGAAAAGCCAATAGAATGGAAGAGACGCCGAGAGATTGGAGAAGACGGATGCCCAACTCAATATTGCTTCGAAAGGCTTTGAGATTGTAGAGGTCAAAATAATAGAGAGAAAGCTGAACGCAGGCTACAATCAATAAGGCTTTGAGGATAAGGAATTCATAATGGTGGAAGCCCGCAGGCTCTCCAAGAAAACGGAGGTAAGCCCCAAGAATGACCATCCCCCCGATGAAAATGCTTTCCAGAAAGAAGAAAGCAATTTTGCGTACGGGTATATATTGGTCAAAAATTCTAAGGATCATCGTAAGCTTTATGCTAATGGGTGAGCTTTATGCCAATGGGTAAGCTTTAAGCGAGTGGTAAGGGATATGTGGAATAGGGATTCGGTTCAATGATTTGTGATTAACCAGATCTTTTTTTTAATGGAGAAACTTCCCCCGATGGGCTTTGAGGTTCAGCCCCTCTTTTTCCATAGCCATATTTGGTGTAGTACCCATTTGACCCAAAGTAGCGTGAGGAGAGCCCGGAAGATTTAAATTCCACATCGTTCAGCACGAAGCCCAAGATCTTCTTTGGGTCCAACGAGGCGATGGCCTGCTTTACCGTCTCCCGGGGAGTGACGTTAGCTCGGACAACAATCAGAATTCCATCAACCAGCCTTGCCAAAACTTCAGGTTCGGTTGTCACAAGGAGAGGCGTGGCATCGAAGATGATATACCGGTCATTGTACCGTGATTTCAATTCGTGGACCAGGGCCTCCATCTTTCTCGACCCGATTAACTCAGCAGGTTTTTCTTGAGCGCTTCCTCCTGTAAGGATGCTTAGTTTTTCCATCTCGGTCTTCATCAAAAGCTCGGGTAACTGTCTCCTCCCCACAAGATAATCTGAGAGACCATTTCCATTCCGGATACTAAACCATTGTGAAAGGGAGGGGTTACGAATGTCACAGTCGACCAAAAGAGCATGGAAATGGAGGTCATGAGCAATGCCCGCTGCAAGATTTGCCGCCACAAAAGTTTTTCCTTCACCAGCAATGGCGCTGGTGACCATAATCGTCTTCGGAGGGTCCAACATGTTCAGTTTTAGAACGTGTGTTCTCAGTCGCCGAAACTGTTCAGCACCGAGGGACCCCGGTTGAAAGAGGGAGACTAATGGACGAAAAGATCCCATTCTATCCGGACGGGTCGGTTTATGGACCACCTTGTCTCTTTCCGTCCTCTCTTCCTTGGGTTCCAGGGCAAGGGAGGGTTTCTTCTTTAACCCCGGCATACTCTCTCTCTCCGCATTTTCCAAAGCTTCGTAAACCTTACTCATGGCCTCTCCTTTTACCCTGAGGGAAGAAGTATGATCTTCGCAGATATCATTAGATCGATTACGCCGCTTTCTTCTGAATTCTTGGAATATTTGCTATCACTTTGAACTCCATCGTCGCTTCCAGATCCTCAGCGTCCCTAAAAGACCTATCCATTTGTTCTCTGAGGAAGGCCATCCCAAGACCAGAACCCATTCCCACTAAGAGGCCACCAAGGAGGATTTTGAAAACCATTGCTTGCATCGGTTTTTCCGGGATCCTGGCAGGGTCAATTACTTTAAATTGCTCTCCTTTTTGACGGCGTTCCAAATTCTCTGCCTGTTGGGCTTCCTGGTTCTTTTTTAGGAGAGATTGATAACTCTCCTGTGTGTTTTGGTAGTCTCGCGTCAAACTCGTCATGGCCAATTCTCGTACCGGTGCGTTTTCAACCCTCGCCTGATACCCGGCGATCTTGGCTTTAATCCTTGAATCTTCCTCCTGCAGCCTTTTAATTTCCAATTCCGTGGTAACTAGTTGACTCTCCATCTCGTTGTAAAAAAAATTGGATTCCATATCTATTTTTTCATCATTTTTTTTCTTCTTCGACGTCTCGGAGGCAGACAGGTTTCCCTGCATATCTTGAGCTTTCATTTTTTCAATGCTTTTTTCCAATTCTGCTATATACTTCTCAACCCTCACGACATCAGGATGTTTCTCTGTATATTTCGATTTGAGTTCAGATAAAAAATCCATCGCATTTTTGAGTCGCGCATCGTCGAGCCTCTGTGCCTTCTGCTTCGGCAGGGGCGGTTGCGATAAATCGGATAGGGTTGTTGTATCGGTCTTCTCCTCTCTTGGATTTTCTGAAACGGGTCCGAGAGCCATTTGGATTTTAAAATCGGAGAGCTGTTTTTGAAGGATCAGTTTCCGATCCTGGGCTGCCTTCAGGTTGTCGCTAATCTTCTGAGATTGAAGTTGAAGTTGCTCAAGAATCTTGAGGTTGGCGTCGCGCTGCTCGGGGAGTTCATTCATAAACTGCTTCTTGAAACGGGTGATCGCCCCTTCCTGCTCTTCGAGTTTTGTCCTCATGGCATTCAATTCAATCGACAGGAATTCGGAAGTCCCCTGGGCCTGTTGTTCACGCAGTTTCAGATTTTCTTCGATGAAGAGGGAGGCTAACTTGTTGGTCACCATGGTCACAACCTTTGGATCTTTGCCGATGTAAGAAATCGTGAAGTAGCCTTCTTTCCCTTTGATCTCAACCTGGATATTCTTCCGCATTAATTCGACGATCTCTTCTTTACTAAGAGATTTGGCCTCCTCCGAATAAAGCTTGAACTCCGAGATGACCAGCTCCAACCGTGTGCGACTCATAATTTCCTGGCCGATCGATTGGAGGCGGTCTTCAATTCTCGAAGTCACCGTGGGTCTGACGAAGGTATCTGGAACTTTCTGAGGCGTAACCAGGATCAGTGTCGTGGCACTATACATTTTGGGAAGGGAAAATGCATATAGGGCGGCTGCTACCAAGATCACGGTGAACGGGATGAGGATGTACCAGATCCGCCTGAGGAATATTTCAGCGTAATCATGAATATTAAATGACTTTTCGGTATTGATCATGAGCTTATCCCTCCCCTATGGTACAGCTGAAAAGATTATCTCCCTTTCTTACACTCCTCACAGTAGGAGAAGATGCTTGAGACTGTTCTAAAATCTTTTTTTTCTCCGGGGTATTCATCTTCTCCCCGACCGTGGGAATCTGCTCGGTTGGAAAAATTTCCGGTTTGTCTACTGAAGGCTTCATCTCCTCTTTGATCGGGTTCCCGACGGTGGTCCGAGAAGGGTCCGAATTTTCTACCTTTGAAATGAAAAGGCCTTTATATCGGAAATGAGATTGTCCACCCTGGACTGAATCAGGCCTTTATGGGGATAGATTAAAAAAAGGCCAACGATGAAAAGAAAAAGGGCTGTTGGAAGAATGATCCGTTTCAGAAGAGAAGGTGCTTCTTCTCCATTAAAGTCAGTGATGACTTCGTTAACTATTTTGGTGTTAACCGGTTTTCTTTTATATCCGAATCCGGTTATCAGCGCATTATCACAAAGGATGTTGAGATTTCGTGGAATACCATTGGCTTCCTTGACAATTCTTTTCAAAGCTCCTTTGGTGAATACACGATTCCCATTAGACGCCGCCTTTGCCAATCGATGCTTGATATAGGCCATACTCTCTTTGTCGCTGAAGGGCAGGATGGTAGAGTGTATGACAATGCGTTGCTTGAGTTGTCGCAATTTGTAAAGATTGAGTATCTCTTCAAATTCATACTGGCCAATGAGCGCAATTTGGAGGAGTTTATCCTTGGAAGTTTCCAGATTAGAGAGCATACGGAGGTTTTCCAACGTCCCAATCGGCATGTTTTGAGCCTCGTCGACGATCAGTAACACCGTATTGCCCTGCTTATACTCTTCCATCAATATCTGGTAGAGGTCGTTTAACATCTCGACCACATCATCCGTTTTTACGTGAAGTCCCAGTTCTCTGTAGATAGTTCTCAAAAGGTTTTGAAAAGTAACATTGGCGTTAAAAATGTAGATGACCTTCGTTTTTTCTTTAGCCGCTCTTTCCAGATAGGAACGGAGGATGGTTGTCTTTCCCACCCCCACCTCACCGGTGATCACGATAAAACCTTTTCTATTCTTTACACCGTAAACAATCGAACCCAATGCCTGTTTATGGCTGGGGCTGAGGAAGAGAAACTCTGGGTCCGGTGTGATATGGAACGGTTCTTTTTTCAGATCATAAAAATTCTGATACATGACTAAACCTCCTCTTTACAGGGAACAGGTTCAAGGACCGGGAGCCCCAGGTGTCTTTCTGCGCCTTCGGGAATAAAGAGGCCCCCGTCAGTATTCTCCCTCCCGACCTTAATGAACAGACTCGATTTGGCCTCCTAGGGTGGTGGGAGTAAAAAAGAGCCCACGGCGACAGTCGCAACGACAGGGAAAAAAATAATCAGGATTTTATTCTTGTGCTTCAATAACACCGTCAAAAAATCCCTCAAACTGCCCGTTACCAAGATACGCTACCGCCGTTCGACTCACAAACAGCTTTTTGGAAGCAACGTTTCGTCGATGAATCCCAGAATTAACCTTTTAGTTTGCTTAATATAAAATATCCAATAAAAAACCATTTGCCGAACATCCATCTTCGGCTGCTCGTCCTTCTTTTATAAAAAACTCTCCGCTTTACATTTTCCCTGGAGGAAGGCTCGGCATTATCGATATATGAACATACATATTCTTTACCCATAATTGGCAATTATTATGCCAAACTTCATAATCAATCTAAGCTTGCGTAGTTACGTTGCTTTTCTCAAATTTGCGCCTTCTAAAGCAAAAACAAAAGTGTAATTTATTTCCACAAAAACCTCAAAAAATTCCCAAAATGTGAAAAACTTTTCCACTTACTAAAGGATCGCCCCCAACTCTCAGTTAAAGCGTTACCTAACTTGAAGGTGTCCGTAACACCAAATTCTGACTCTCGCACCATACCTGAAACGAAGCTCCATAAAAGAACAGAGGTAATATACTATAATGCTATTCCAGCTTGCAAAAAATAGTCAAGTCCTCTCTCATTCAGCCCTCCTTCCGATTGTTTTATCCTAAACGAAACCGTGAGGCTTTTTCATCAACCGGGCATTTTCATGCGGCACAAATCGGACATTATCACGTGGCATCTACACGAAGGCAAAAAAGTCTTGACGGGAAGAAGGTGACACCTTAATCTATCTTTATATAGAGTTTGCACTTCCTTAACGGAATACCTTCGGTGAGGAGGAAACGATTCTTGAATTCTATTGAATTTTCAATCATCGTACCCGTATTTCACGAGGGAGAAAGGATCAACGGCCTGATCGAGTCTCTAAATCATTTAGATTCAGATAAAAATATTGAGATCATCGTCGTGGACGGAACTCAGGAAAAGGATACCTTGAGAACCATTCATAGCAATAATGTCATTAAAATTTCATCTGCAAAAGGTCGTGGAAAACAGATGAACACCGGGGCCTCTGTTGCCAAAGGACAGGTCCTAATCTTTCTACACGCTGACACAGAATTGCCTATCCGGGCCCTTGGAAAGATCCATTCCCTCATGGAGCGAACCGATTATGTTGGAGGGGCTTTTGACCTGGGTATAAAATCGGACAGGCTCATTTATAAGGCGATCGGGACCCTATCCTCTTTGCGTTCTCGTTTAAGCAGGATCCCTTTTGGAGACCAGGCCGTCTTTATCCGAAAAGAATTTTTTGATCGAATGGGTGGTTACAAAGAGATTCCCTTAATGGAAGATGTCGAAATGATGAGACGGATCAAGAAATCTGAAAAAAAGATATGGATCTTCTATGACCGGGTAATGACCTCTCCAAGAAGATGGGAGGAAGAGGGAGTGATTTACTGCACCGTCAGAGATTGGGTTCTCCGAATCCTTTATTTTTTTGGCGTTTCCCCTGATCACCTCGTAAAGTATTACAAAAGCGGTTACAGGGAGGATACCTTCCTTGGGTAAACATCTGGTTTTGGTGGGTGGAGGGCATGCCCACCTGACCTCACTCAAAGCTCTTTTGAGCTTCAGGAATCGCGGTCATCAGGTCACGCTCATTAGCCTCTCCCCCTATCACTACTATTCGGGGATGGGTCCGGGGTTGCTCTCCGGGATCTATCAACCTTGGGAAGTCCGTTTTCACGTAAAGAGATTAGCCGAGAATCAAGGTGCCACCTTCATAAAGGATAAAGTCATCAAGATAGATCCAGGCCAAAAACTCCTTCTCCTATCTTCCGGCGAGACTGTAACTTATGACGTCGTTTCGTTTAACGCGGGAAGCGAGGTCCCCATGGAATCCCTAAACACTGCCCCAGGAGAAAACATCATCCCGGTTAAGCCAATCATCAACCTTCTCAGGATTCGCCGTCTCCTCTTAAAGGCCATAAAAGAGAATAAGGTCATGAATCTTATAGTGATCGGGGGCGGCCCGGCTGGAATAGAGATTTCGGCAAACCTCTGGAGGTTATTTCACGAAAACCGGGGAAGAGGAAAGATTACGCTCCTCGGAGGCAGGAGACTGATGGGTAATGCACCCGATAAAGTACGGTCTCTGGTGCTGCATTCTCTTGTGGGGAGAGGATTGAACGTCATCGAAGGAACCTATGCAAAGGCAATTGAAAATGGGATGGTTACCTTGAGTGATGGGAGGAAGGTTTTTTTTGATATGGCACTTGTTGCCATAGGCACTCGTCCTCCTTCCCTCTTCCGGGATTCTGGTCTCCCTGCTTCCGCTGATGGAGGTTTGCTTGTTAACGCTCACCTTCAAAGTGTACGCTACGCCGATATCTTCGGAGGCGGGGATTGCGTGAGTCTGGAGGGGCAGTCACTGGCTCGGGTGGGTGTCTATGCGGTAAGGGAAAACCCTGTTCTTTACCATAACCTTCTGGCAGCGCTCGAGGGAGGAAACATGCAGACCTTCGAGCCGCAGAAATTTTTTTTGTTGATCTTAAACATGGGGAACGGTCAGGGGATTTTCTGGAAAAAGAACTGGATATGGAAAAGTCGCCTTGCTTTCCTCTTGAAGAATTATATTGATAAAAAATTTATGAGAAAGTTTCAGATGTCAGGCGAGCTCAACGAGCAATATGATGGTGACGAATAAAGACCTCGACAGGCTGCCGAAAACGCTCATCTACACCGTTATCCGGCCGCCTCACCCTCTCCGCGGCGCGGCAAAAAGCCGCAAGTTATTTGTCGCGAAGGAGGGGTCAGGTTCACTGCATGACAGAGTTGGTAAAAAAGATGGATGATCGGTGTCTGCTCTTTTTCATAAAAAATCCAAAAAAAGGCCAAGTCAAAACAAGACTGGCTTCCGTGATCGGTGATGAGGCAGCGGTCAGACTTTACAAGCGCTTTCTGCTTGAAATGCTGTCCATGTTAAATGAAGGAACATTCATTTTCTACCTATGCGTTTACCCAGTCGACGCATTGGAAGATCTCAAAACGTGGCTGGGCCAAGAGTATCTTTATATGCCGCAACAAGGAGAGCATTTGGGCGAAAGGATGAAGAACGCCTTTATGGAGGCCCTTGCCGTGAACTTCAAAAGGGTCGTCCTCATCGGAAGCGACATCCCGAGTCTGCCGTTGGAGTTCATCGAAGAAGCCTTCATTTCTCTCGAAAAGAAGGATGCGGTGATCGGCCCTTCCCTGGATGGCGGGTATTATCTTATCGGTTTTCGAGACAAGAAATTCTCTCCCCGGGCATTTAAGGGAATCCCTTGGAGTACAGAGCGCGTTTTTGAAGAAACCATGAAGGTTTTAGAGCATGAAAATCTGACGGTTCACACCCTCAAAACGCTGAGAGATATTGATACGATTCAAGACCTGAGAAATCACCATAAAAGGTGACCTCCATGATTAATCGATCCATGATTGAATAGAGCTCTGGTCAACCCCACCCCCACCCCTCCCCCTGAAGGGGAGGGAAAGTCACATATTCCTCTCCCTGAAGAGGAATGAAAACCCTACATTCCCCCATGAAGGGGAAGAAAAGCCCTGCATTCCTCCCCTTTCAAGGAGGAGGTCGGGAGGGGGATGGGATTCGACGGACTCATTGGTATCTTCGAAAGGGAAGCTCCGCCGGATCCGGACAAACCTTCTCTGCCGCTTCCTAACCGCTTCTCGCTAGCACTGCGAAGATTTTTGGTATGATCACCCAAGCAACGAAGGCCGCAAAGAAAAATCCAAAGAAAAGCAAGTTGCAGATAAGGAATACCTCCCTCCACCATGATGGTCGGTACTCCTTCGGGAGGAACTTTCGATTCAACCGTATGGTCAAAACCGCAGAGACAGCAATCGTAAAATTGGCAACATTGGCGCTGACGGCAAGGATGACGAGCGGAACCGCGATATTCACAAAAAGGCAGCCCCAGATCATGAACACAGCCAGGAAGAAGTAGTAGATCCGCCGAATGTCCACTTTCGACCATTTCCTGACTCGCTCCGACGCGAACCACACCATGTCTGTGCCCTGCCGAGCCACAAGGTCCACATTACGAATGGTTGAAGAATAGAGAATCCAGAATCCGAAGAAGAGGGCAACGAACCAGCCCGCATTGCCCATCTTCGGGATAAGACCGCCTGCAGAAGAGGCAGCAATCCCCCAACTTGGCAGGGTCATTCCCCTTGGAAGCACACCCACATAAAGAATGCCTGGAAGAAACATCCCTGCTATCGCCCCAAGCCAGAAAACGCCAAACTGGCCGATATCCACGAGCTTCCACCAGCCTTTCCAGCTGTAAAGGTTCTTTTCCGTGGGCATGGGAACCTTTCCCGCGGGCGAAACGTGAACTACTTTATCGCCAATGGCCGCTGGAACATAGCCAATCTTTTGTCCCATGCCATAGCCTTTGTCCCGGTACCAGTTCGTTATGGCGTTATTACCAAAACCACCATAGGCGGAATAACCAACGAGTGCACCCAAGAGGAGCACATCAACACCTTTTGGGATGTACCCGAAGCTGACAAACCCTTTAAGCCCCTCCCACCAGAGAGAAGCCGGAACAATATAGATATCCAGTAATAAAAGCCCGCCGAGGATGACGAACATCATGAGCCAATTCGCCCACTCAAGGGTCCGCTCCATCTTTCGCCCCAAAAAGACAAGGACGACACAGGAGGCAAACAGGATATAGGTCCAGACGACGACCATTCCTTTATCCGGACCTCCTGGGACCCTACCTAACTGAGCGGCAACTAAGGCAGTTGCCGCACCCATGGCCCATCCCGGCATCGCTCGTTCCAAGAATCCGATGACCGTGTAGAACCAGCCCCAGAATGCCTTGCCCGGCCAGAGCCTCATAAAACCGACGGTGATCGGCTCTCCCGCATAAAGAGTGTAACGAATCATCTCAAGATTGAGGAAAACCTGGAGCGTGGAAGAGCATGTAGTGATCCAGAGCAGGGCGAGACCCCATTTTACGAAGAGCGAAGGACCTATAAGCCACTCACCGCCACCAATGGTCCCGCCGAGCGCGATAACTGCCGGCCCGAGGATGGCTAAGAGTTTCTTTGGAGTCAGATGCCTTGCGGGCTCCGGGAGATCCGTGACTTCAAAAGGAGGTCCGTAGCCTCCGGGAAATGTTTTTGGTTGTCTGACTTCACTCATAACCCCCCTCCCTTCCCTTCCCCATTAAATCCACCCGGAGAAACTCATACCTCCCTCCTCCCTCCATGTTAAAGACGGTGTACGAAACCGTATCCCTTAACTCGTAGAGAGAGAACTACCTCCTTTTCTATGGTTGTCGAGATGTTATTTTATTATTTCACTAAAAGTCAACAAAAAATATGTCCAATTATGTGATCAACGGGAGCCCTTGACTCTAAGAAAGAAGGCAAGGTTTAGCGTCCTGTGGTCTGTTTATTTCAAAAATAGCAACGGGTCCAAGGCCTTGTTATTTTTTCGAATCTCGAAGTGCAGATGAGGTCCTGTAGCGTTCCCCGTCTGGCCCACCTTTCCGATGATCTGCCCCTTCTCCGCCCATGCCCCCTCTTCTACCAGATTCACCTGATTGTGAGCGTAAACCGTAACATATTCTTCGGAATGGCGAAGGATGATCAGGTTCCCGTATCCCCTGATCCCGTTATTGGAGTATATCACCTGACCGGCGTTTGACGCTTTAATCGGCGTCCCAATGGGGGTGGAGATATCGATCCCCTGATGCCTTCTGCTTTCCGCCTCTTCAAAAGGATTGCTAATTTTCCCTTCAGCAGGCCAGATGAAATCAAGCTTCTTATAAGCCGTCTTTGCCGTTTCCGCTTGCTCTGCCACCACATCATCAATATAAATCTCAACTTTCAACACTTTTTTCGCCCCCGGTATAAAAATCCGCTGACCGGTCTCGATCTTGCTTGGATCCGCAATTCGATTTAGAGAGGCAACCTCTTTGAGATCAACCCTGTAGGTTTTACAAATGCGGTAAAGGGTTTGGTGCCTCTTCACGACGTGATAGACCCCCTTCACCCCTTGAGTTACAGACGGCCTTTCGGGCGGGACCTTATGCGGAGCACAAGTATTTAAGAAGAATACCGCCGAAATAGAAAGCAACACTAAGAAAATTTTCTCATTCGTTTTCCCACCCATATTTCCCTATCAACTTAACAAATCGGCAACCACCTAGGTCTTCTTTTTTCACCCCGGCTTCTGTCCTGGTCACTCGAAACAGATCCTGGAAAAAGGCATCTCCCACAGGGATAACCAGCTTTCCACTTATCGCCAGTTGATCGATCAGAGTTTCTGGGATGTCGGGAGATCCAGCTGTCACAAGAATGGCATCAAATGGACTTTCTTCCATCCATCCAAACGTCCCATCAAAGATCTTAATTTCAACATTGAAATACCCCAATTCATAGAGTAACTTTCGCGCCCGGATGGCCAGGGGACGAATCCTTTCGACAGAGAAGACCTTCTCAGACAGCTCAGCCAAGATCGCCGTCTGATATCCCGATCCTGTACCGATCTCCAAAACCTTTTCTCTCCCCGTTAATAACAGCGCCTCCGTCATCAAGGCGACCATGTACGGCTGAGAAATGGTCTGTTTCTCTCCAATGGGAAGAGGATGATCCGTATAGGCCTGGCTTTGAAGGGCCTCTTCCACAAAGAGATGCCGAGGGATTTTCTTCATGGCAGCAATCAGCCTGGGATCTTTAATCCCCCTTGAGACGATCTGCTCCTCCACCATCTTCAATCGCGCCTTTGGGAAATCAATCATTTAGGTCAGTGCCTAATGTGTTCTAAAGTGAGCTAAAGTGACAGTCAAGTGTCTAAAGTGATAAGTGATCTAAAGTGACTAAAGTTGTAAAGAACATTTTGGACACCCAAGACATTCTCTCTTTAGTCACTTTAGGCAATTTGGTCACTTTAGTCACTCAGTCCTCTTTTTCAGCCTTCTTCTTCAGTTCGTCCAGGAAATTTAAAGCCTCAAGAGGAGTAAGTTGATCGGTTTTGACCTTCTTCAACTCGGACCGGATGGGGTCAGGCTGAACGAACAAGGAAGGTTGCAAGGGAGGCTTCGGCTTAGAGGTCACCATTCTCGTCGTTGCGATTTTTGGCATCCCCGTGGCATCCAATTCGCCCTTCTCCAGGTTGGAAAGAATCTCTTTGGCCCGATCGATCACTTTTTGGGGAAGGCCCGCCAGCCGCGCCACTTGAATACCATAACTGCGATTTGTCCCTCCCTCCACAATTTTCCTGAGAAAGATAATCTCCCCATTCCACTCCTTTACCGCGACATTGTAGTTTTTGACCCTCTCCTTTGTCAGAACCAGCTCGGTCAATTCATGGTAATGCGTTGCGAAAAGGGTCTTCGGCCTGAGCGAGGGATGGTCGTGAAGATACTCGGCAACGGCCCAGGCAATGCTCAATCCATCAAAGGTGCTGGTCCCTCTTCCAATCTCATCCAGAACGACAAGGCTTTTCGAGGTCGCTTGATTTAGAATGCGAGCCGTCTCCATCATCTCCACCATAAAGGTGCTTTGTCCCCTCATGATATTGTCCAGGGCACCGATTCGCGTGAAGACCCGGTCCACCGCGCCGATCTTCGCCTCACTTGCCGGAACAAAACACCCCATCTGCGCCATCAATATGATCAGGGCGACTTGTCTTAAATAGGTTGATTTACCCGCCATATTCGGCCCCGTGATAATGAGAATCTGATGCTCCTGGCCATCCATTTGGGTATCGTTGGGAACAAATCTTTCCGAAAGCCCCATTCTTTCCAAGACGGGGTGCCTCCCATCCCGGATGACAATCTCATCCTCCTCATCCACAATAGGTCGGACATAATTATACCGATCGGCAATCTCTGCCATGGCGCCCAGAATATCTACGACCGCAATGGCAGAAGCTGTTTTTTGAAGCCTTGGGGTTTCCTCCGAGACTTTTTCCCGAATTTCTTCGAAGAGCCGGTATTCCAACTGACAGATTGCTTCTTCAGCGCCCAACACCTTGGTTTCAAATTCCTTGAGTTCCGGGGTGATAAATCGCTCCGCATTCACCAAAGTCTGTTTCCTGATATAATGATCCGGGACGAGGTGAAGATTGCTTTTGGTCACTTCAATATAATATCCAAAGACTTGGTTATATCGAACCTTCAAAGAGGAAATCCCCGTCTTCTTCCTCTCCTCCGCTTCCAATCGAAGGATCCATCCCTTCCCCTCCCGGCCGATCTCTCTTAATGCATCCAATTCCTTGTCGTACTTCGGTTTGATAATCCCTCCCTCTTTAATCGTCAGGGGTGGATTATCCACGATGGAGGATTCGAGAAGCTGATAGAGATCGTCGAAATTCTCAATCTCTGACGCGAACTCTCCAACGAGGAGGGCATCAAAGGGCCGGAGACTCGCTTTGAGAATAGGTAAGTTTTGGATCGAATTTTTCAATCCGACAAGATCACGGGCATTGGCATGCCCAAGGAAAATTCGAGAGGTCAGTCTTTCGATGTCTTGAATTCCTCTCAAGGATTCTCTGAGTTGCTTCCTTTCGATCTTTTTTCCCTTCAGTTCAGAGACCCCTTCCAAACGGCGCCCGATCTCCTTGATATCGATCAGCGGATAATTCAACCACTGCTTCAATGTCCGGCTCCCCATCAGGGTAATCGTCTCATCCAAAAGCCAGAAAAGAGAACCTCTCTTGCCGTGGTCAAAAAGGGATTCCGTGAGCTCTAAATTTCTCTTCGTCATTTCGTCGATGACCATAAAATCCTGGACTTGATAAAAAGAGAGGGGGCGGATGTGGGAGAGCGGCTTTTTCTGGTTCTCCTCTGCATAGCGAAGAACCATGGCTACAGCCTGCGCAGCCAAAGGGGCTTTCTGCGAGATCGTACTCCGCTCCTCCTGATCGAAAGAAGGGACTCCATCGAACGTTGGACCATCTAAATAGGTAATCAAACCCTTCTCAAAATTCTTTTTAAATCCCTCAAACCAGGGAGTTTCCTGAAATCTCTTGAGCGACAAGATTTCTTTAGGTTCGTTTCGAAGGGCTTCGCTCAGAAAGGGTTCAAATCCTGAGATTTGGCAGGCCTTCAATTCGCCCGTCGAAATGTCCAGAAAGGCAAGCCCGAAAACCTCGCCCTCTGCGGAAAATCCCATCAGGTAATTATTTTCTCCAGTCCCCAGCTGGACCGTATCAACCACAAGGCCAGGAGTAAAAACCCTGACTACTTCTCTTTTGACAATCCCTTTGGCGAGTTTAGGGTTTTCTACCTGGTCACAGAGGGCAACCTTGTATCCTTTCTGTAATAGTTTGGAGATATACGTTTCGACAGTAAAGTAAGGGACCCCACACAGGGGAATGCTATCTTTTTGGCCTTTATCCCTTGAGGTTAACGCGATGTCCAATTCTCGAGAACCGACGCGGGCGTCTTCAAAAAACATCTCATAGAAGTCCCCCATTCTGAAGAAAAGAATGGCATCCGGATATTGACTCTTAATCTGGAGATATTGCTTGATCACGGGGGTTAAAGGTTTCATCTACGCAGAATACCGCGGTAAGTGGGCTAAGGCTGGGAAGCCAGTCTGGGGTAAGGTTAAACGAAACCGGCTTCTTTACCCTTACCCTAACACCAAAGACCTTTTTCTTATGGTAATCTAACAGAATCTAAGAGGGTTGTAAAATGGAAATGCTTGACAGGACAATGTTCTCAGTGAGGGATGTAGTGACCCCCTCACCCCGTCCCTCTCCCCTTGGGGGAGAGGGGAAGGGTGAGGGGCGCTTTTTGTAATCAGGGAAAGAGAGGCACTATATCCAGGTCCATGGTCTCAGGATACCCGAGCATGATATTCATGTTTTGAACCGCTTCGCCGGAAGCGCCCTTAGGACATTTGAAATCAATAAGTTTCAGAACAGATGATCCATACACGCCCTCATTTTTCTAATAACTTTCTAATGAAATCCCTTGGAATCCTATACTCCTGAATTTTCCCACTCACTCACTCCTAAATAGATTTATATAAGTTTGTCAAGAAATTGACTAAATTGTAAAAGTTAGAATTTAACCTTACAGACAGTGTCAAACTTGGTGACTTCTTCCTGAGCTCGCGTTTCACTCCGTTCCCTTTTAAATACAATATTTCATATCGAAATCAATAAAACAGTGGGAAAACTTTTTCACACTTTTGAGGAAGAGATTCAGGACTTTTATGAAAAAACCTTCCACTATTCTGTTTCTTCAAAATCGTCAGGAGCCAGAATTATGTAAAATTATCAGCTGATTACAATAATTGACGGCATCTGGCATTAAAATTGCTGCACTTAACATTGGAAGTCTAAAAATTTCTTCAATGTTGAAGTCACTGACATAACGCGCTAATGGCATTGACCCCGGCAAAACAACATAGTGAAGAGTAGGTGCACCCTAAAAGAAGTTAAATAGTTCTTAGTTCATAAAAGACAGGAGGTGTGTAAAATGAGAAGAAGAGCCACTACTCTCTTGGTCGTTACTCTTGTCAGTCTCGCACTATCAACACCCGCCACTGCAACTACCCTGCTATACGACAACGGTACCTTAAACGGCACCCTCCAGGCATTGTACTTCAGCTCTTATTCGAGCAGCGTTTCACCCCACGAGGTCCAGGTTACAGACTCATTCATACTGACAGGTAGCGCTACTTTGACGCAAGTCCAGATAGGAGCATGGAATTTCATAGGTCAAGCAACATACTCGATTAACTGGGCGATCGGCACTTCCCCGTATGGTACGTCCATAGGAAGCGGAACGGCGTTAACCACCGACACCTTCGTCGGCACTAACGACTCGAACTCCCCGGAGCTCTACGAGGACACCTTCCCGTTGCCTCTCATCGGCTTGGGAGCTGGTACATATTGGCTAACTCTCACCGACTCAGTCCTCGCAGTAGGCGGGGTGCCGATAACCGGCTTCCTCACAGGCTGGGATGTTACCGACGGGCCATCAGCAGCCTATAGCAGTGGAATTGGCAGCTTAGCCGGGTATGTTACGACCAACCCGAATACGGGGGCATCGGAAACCTTCACCACGGGTTCCGAGTCCTTCGAGATTTACGGCTCCGGCCCAGCCGTCGTCCCCGAGCCTGGCACTCTTCTTCTCCTTGGCCCTGGACTAGCTGGTCTGTGGGTCTGGGAACGAAAGAAATTTAAGCACATCTAAAGAGAGGGTGCTTGCTGAGGCAAGACCTTTTGCCCACCTGACCCAACGCTTCACGTATAGTCCAAGCAAGGGGGAGCCGAGAGACTCCCCCTGCTCTTGCTCATAAAGCCGGACCGCACGTGCAAGAAGCTTCTCTACCGTCTTTTCAGCCACTGAAAGCCCTTCAGGGCTAAAGTGATATCCCAGAAAATCAAACCCCTTTTCTATCCGTCCGATAAATGTTTTGTCAGGATGCTTCTCCAGCCTCAGTTCACTGAATGTCTGGTTGAGCACCCTGATTGCTTCTCTCAACTTCCACCGAGTTGGGGCTAATATCAAAACATCATCCATATACCGAAAATATTTAACATTTACCTTTTGAAGCCTCTGATCCAGATCCAGCAAATAAAACGCACCCAGGAGCGGAGACAGCGACGAGCCCCGTGATATCCCCTGTTTCACATCCCAGTATAACCCTCCCACTCCACACACCTGTTGAGAAACTGCCAGATATAACAGATGACCTTTCTATCTCGTATATAGGTATGCAGTTTCATCAGGAGGGTATAGTGGTCTATGGAGTCATAATAAGATTTGACATCGGTTTTGCAGAAGAACCTGTGCTGAGGATAGTCTTTCAGTACTTCATTGACCGCACCTTTTAGGCCGCCATGTCCTTTGAGGTGGTAACACGTTTTGGATAATACAGGACTAAGCCATTTTTGGAGGAGAACGGTCAGTACCTTTAGGACAAGAGCATCTCTGGATGACCAAAGGGCTATTGTTTTTCCGTTAGATAATGTTATCTTCTTTTGGACATCCAAATGATAGGAACCCAGAAGGAACGACCTTATGACTTCCTCTGATCGAACATTCCACTCTCGCCGGAAATCCCAGATATCAGATGAGGATGGATAGTGCTTCCTGCTTTTCTTCAGCCATGTGTAGGCATCGGAGAAGGCATTCTTCAGTGGGACAAAAGAAATCGAATTGAGCATCTATTCAAGTATAAAATATTGCAATCTGCGTGAGGCTTGTGCAGTTCCGGGGCAGGGGGTCGGATTTTTCATTGAAGGATTGGGGTGAAGTAAAAATTGGGAGACCAGGTATAACACGGAGTCATTGATGATTTGAGGGTATGCTATTCTTAGTTGAAATTTAAAAAGTGGCTCCTAAAATGGTGGTAGATTCTTAATCCTCGAGAGAAAGAAAATCCACCAAGAAAGGAGCCAACGATG
>Ga0326728_10002129_pt1 | contig 67161 bp, 61 predicted proteins | sample MB3enrmetagenome_FD_207602 | JGI IMG/M metagenome (GOLD analysis project Ga0326728, IMG submission 207602) | Lab enriched peat soil microbial communities from McLean, Ithaca, NY, United States - MB31MN | ecosystem: Environmental > Terrestrial > Soil > Wetlands > Peat | place: USA: New York... | reverse complement strand
AGGGTTAATTAACAGTTCGATAAACCATTGACAAAGTTGGACATTTCCAAGATACCGCTTCTCATCATGTCCGGCTTGGAAGTCAGGTGATTCGATAACGATTTCAGAAATTCCGTGGTCAACACTGGTTTAAATATTGTGAGCACCACGTGCTTCCCGTGAACGAATCGAGCACCGGGTCCGTGCCTCGCAACGCTCGCTCGTTACCAGCCGCGAGTGGAGGTGATTCTTGAACACCGGCACGGGCTGCCAAGTTCCGCGCTGCCGCGATCGCCATAAATCCACGGCAGGTCAATCCGGGTGCCGGGGCATGAAAAACATGCACTCGCCGCGTGCGACCACGTCACACGTGAACGCGCTTTGCGGCACCCCGAATAACGACGACCTACCGTGCCATCCCCCAGGTCATGTGCCAAAGGGGAGGACTCCCGTTATAGTCCAAAAAGTCCTAATACGCAACTAGGACTCATAATTTGACCAACTTAGGCAAATGTCCAAGATTGGCCAAATTTTCAATAACGGTTCTTAGAGGAAAGCAAAGATGCCGTATCAAACCATTTCTAGCGATCATTCCACGAGATTTGGGTCGTTTCGCGAGGCTTACGAATTTTTTGGCTGGATCCAGTCTGGCATCGAGATGGTGCGACTTGATCTTGGCAAGGCGCCCGCGTTGATCGGTAAACCGCTTTACATGCCGATTTTCAAGCTACAGGGCACCGAAATCGAGGCAATTGCCCGCCTCCTCGTCAAAGAGGATCGGAGAGCCCTTTTCGACCGGTTGTTCATGCTAAATGAGGTCCGATCGTGGCTTCACCGTGATGGCGACCAGTTTCGCGTGGATGTGCACGTGGAATGCTCGTGGGATGCGGCATACTTGGAGAACGAAACCGAAAAGATTCAGGAACATTACCAAACCCTCGTGCAAATGGCGACTGAACCGGAAAACCACGTGCCACAAGAAGAAGCAATGCCAGTATCCTTGAAACTCTTGGCCCAAAAAATCACGGCACGGCCGAACACCATCGTCGATCTCGTTCAGATCAAGGATGACTTGTTTAGCCTCGCCGTGACCGATAAGGTCAGGCGGATGAAGGAACAGGACCCATACCTCATCTTCTATTACAGCGCGGCGAGCGGGCAGGCCGGGGCGGAGTTTTTGAAAAAGAATTACTATGGAATGTTCCTGAAGGCCACCCGTTGCCTCGTGGACGTCGATCCGGCCCTGTTCGAGAAACTTGGCAAGCTCGAGCAGCCCCGGTTCATCGATAACGCCAAGGCGAATCAAGTAGCCGATGGGATGGCCGACGACGCCTCCTTCTTTGCCATGCAATATCTCTACGTTGGCGATCCGGTCTTCTTCAACTCCGTCGTCGTGCAAAGCATGGATGCCATCGGGATCGCCTTCCGTGCCGCCGGCGGCGCCATCCACGAGGTGACCGAAGGCATCGCCAACGTCGGCCAAATGGCCGGCAATTTTTTCACTGACGTCGGCCACGCGATCGGCGACCTGTTCTCGGGGAGTTCAGGCGATGCTGGTGGATTAGTCATCGTCGTTGCCATCGCCATCCTCATCGGGATCGCTTCTATCGTGGTCTGCATTGGGGTATTTGCTGTCCAAAAGCTGATGAGCATGGCCGAGAAGGCGAGCTCGAGCATGACCTATTATCTCGGGAAGAAAGGTAAGATCAAGAAGTTCAGGCCGCCACGCATCTACCGGGATGACTTTTTCTAGACTGGCAGGCTTCCATTTTTGACTTCATTCAGCATGCGATCGACCGTTTCACCATCCGCCCGGGGCCAAGAACGTAAAAAAATAACAGCAAAGAGCAGTTCTGCCACGCGTGAATGAAGCCGTTAGACCTGTCGACCATTCCCACCAACCGTTCCAGCCCCGTGTCCCATTAGGTTCGTTCGAAGCTAATCTAAATATCCCTTCGAATCGAGTATCGGTAGCGAAGACAAATCGCTTCAAGCAAGACTTTTTCCCAGGTAATGATGAGGGGACCACGTATGGCAGACGTGTTCTTGGAACTTGGTATGGGATCGATATTGTTAGTCATCCTTGGCTTGCTCCTGTTCATGGGCGTGTATTTGATCTATCGAGCGAGAAACACCCGATTCCATTCCGCGATCCTGTTGAGCTTGTTTTTTTTCTGCACGGCGGCCTATTATGGCGAACTTGTCGCCCGTGAAGCAGGCATTCCCATCCCTTTCGCCATTGAAGGTGCCACCATTGAAGGGTTCGTCTTCACTGAGCTTTTCTTCCTGATAAAGGCGTTCTTTACCAGTTATACAGCATTATTCAAGCGATTGTTGCTTTTTTGCATCCTTCTTGCTGCCGTGGACATCATTTTTTCGATCTACCGAGACATACCCAAGGATGCCGTGATTGGCAGGATAGGATGGACACTTGCCAACGACATCCAGATACTGGTTCTTTCCACCTGGCAGATTTCAATCGGAATGACATTTTACCTGAGATACAGGAAAGAGATAACCTTAATAACCGCGAAAAGGCGATACCTCCTTCTTGGGATGTCGGGCTTGGTTTCAGTAGCGATAGTACCGATTGACGCAGTTGGAACGTTCCTTGCAGTTTTTCTTGGAGTTGACTACGATTATTTCCTGTTGTTCATCGTTTTTCTAATCCTGCTATTCGTGATCTTGAATTTCCTCATCTGGGTAAAACCAGAGCAACTTCAACCATCCATACCCGTCGCTATGGAGAGCACGGCCGCCCAAGCAAGTCCCGGCGCACCACCAAACTCGAAGAAGGAGTACCGGGTGATGGACATCGTGAATTACTTGGGAGACCAGATCTCGGTGCGAGTCGGGAAGAGCCCGGATGCCATCAAGGGCCTTCTGGTCATAGCCTTGGAGCGGGAACTGGGACCGAGCTACTTCAGGACGGTAAGTATTGACGAGTTCAAGGCTGTTTTGACCGGCACATTTGCCCGCGACGTGAAAGATCAGCATATAGAAGGCATCGAAGCGATATTGGGCGAAATCACGAAGGAACTTGACAAGGATCCGTCATTGCTCATGATGACATTGTTTTAAGAGACCGCAACGAGCATCTTCGATTAAAATTGGATTGGGCGGGTGCGCGTGGGCGTTGGTTGCCCGAATGCAATATTGTCATCGATTAGACCCTGCTCGTCGATTGAGGGCGGCAAGCTGAACGCCTCGCCCGAAGGCTTGGCGCGTACACTCCCGCCTCAGCAAACTCCTAATTTAAGAGAGCATTCGTCGCCAATCATGCGTTACTGTCGCCAGTCCCGCGAGGTGGAAGGTATCCCCCCATCGAATAATACCGAAATCCATAACTTGATTTGAATTGTAAGTGATACTTGAATTGCATGTCATCCATTACGGAAGCAAGATTTCGCAATCCCAAACGAATCTATTTGGACACGTGTTGCTTGAACCGCCCGTTCGATGATTTAACCCAAGATCGGGTTCGCATGGAAGCTGAAGCAGTACTTACGATCCTCAAGCAAGTTACGGGTGGTGCGCATGTTCTTGTTTCCAGCGATGCTGTAGAAATCGAGATCGCACAAGATCCCGACACGGAAAGGGCAAGTATGGTGTTATCATCGGCCGACACCGCAAGCATTCACGTCGCTTTCGATGAGAACATACAAGAAAGGGCCCACGTTCTCGAGAATGCAAATATCTATGGTTATGACGCGTTGCATCTTGCTTGTGCCGAGGTTGCAAAAGTAGATGTATTCTTCAAGACGGATGATGACTTGATCAAAAGTTATCGAAAAGTAACTCCCAAGCCGAAAATGCCCATGATAAATCCGTTGGCTTGGATTTCAGAGGTGCTTTAAGATGATAGCAAATCCACAAGAATTACGATACAAGGGATACAAAGCGTTGATGGATGCTCTCGGGCCAGTTGATACCATTCGATTCATTCAACAATTGGCCGAAGGGAAGGGAGATTACACCAAGGACCGGAAGTCTTGGTTGGGTAACCCCAGCGTTGACGAGATCGTAAACGCCGTGAAAGAACGAAAGGAAAAAAGGCACGAATCGCAGGATTAGGGACGCGTGAATGAAACCTCGCCAGAAGGCTTGGCGCGTACACTCCCGCCTCAGCAAACTCCTGCTTTAGGAGAGCACTCGTCGCCAATCATGCGTTACTGTCGCCAGTCCTGCTCGGCCGGTGGTGGTTTGACTGGAATAATTTAGGGATTACTCGTCCTCGCCGAGCCGCTTCTTCAACTCGGCAATCTCCTTTGCCTGCTCATCGATTATCGTGTCCTTGGCCTCGATAATATCATCCTTTTCCTTGCTCTCGCGCTCCAACTCCTCCGCGAGAATGATATTATCAACTGGAAGGATGATCTTGCTGCTCACGCCAAGGCGCGCAGCTGCGGCCTGCTTACCCCGAGTCGTCATAGTAATCAAATCCTCGTTGAGTGTGTCGATGTCGACCACGCCCGAGAGATTGATATCAACAAGGGATATTAAGTATTTGTAGGCTTTTTTCGGGCTGGCACCCAATCTCATCCGTCTTTGTTCCAATATGGCGGAGCCACGTATTTGGAAAAGATCAGGCATTTGCGCCTGATTTCATCGAATTCTTAGAGAACGTAAGGGAAATGAACTAATAAGGATGGTACCACGCGTGAATGAAGCAAAGATCCCTGAATCACGACGTGCCGCCGGTTCGCGTCCTGAGAGGGTTCGGCGGCTTGCTATGTCTCGGGGCGTGACCGCTGGTGGGCAAAACAAGATTACAAAAAAAAGAGAAATGGCCTAGATTCTCGCGCATCATCAAGTATATTCCATCTCGGTATAGACTGTCATGGAGATTTGGGCAATCGGTGGATTACTGGTGCTGCCAATGTAAACGGACAGCGTGAAGCTATTTCCGAATACATAATTGCTTCCCTTCGCGTCTTCGGTATACAGCCCGCCACCTGCGAGGGTCACCGACATGGTGTCAGCTAACAGGTTTGATGTTGGAAGGGAACCGAGGCCTTCCGTCACGGTTCCTCCCGTGGAACTTGTTGATGGCAATCCGTTTTCCGTGAGATACAGGTACACGCTGTACATTCGACAAGCATACCGGAAATTCTCCAAGCCAGAAACATACACTGCTTCACCCGGCGGGCCTATGATTGTCAGCGTGGTCGTGCTCGCATGGTTGGTCCCAAGACTCGTTGTACCAACGGACGCCCCAACGGACTCGCATAGATATGGTTGAGGTCCCCAGGAAACCAAGCCACCACTGTTCGGAAGGCCGTAACTGAACACGTAGTTACCATTCTCCGCATAGACAGTTGTTTCAATTGTATAGCTGGAGGAGAAATAGTATTCAAATCCTAAGCAACAGCCACCACCGAGTGAAATGCATAAGTAATTTGGTTCATTTGAAGAGAGGGTCTGTCCAGTCAAACCTGCCTGTATCTCATTAAGAGATACGTAACCGGAAGCTCCAGAAATGCCAAAATCCAATATTTTCATTGAACTAGCAAAGCCCTCAGATTTGGGATCCACGGGGGAATAACCATAGGTTTCGAGAAACTGTTGTGCCGATTGTGCGACTATAGCTGTTTGATAGCTTCCATTCGGATTTGTAACTGGGTTCATATCTGAGAGGAGATCAAAGTATGTCGAGCCTCCACTCATCAAGCTCACGGAAGTCATGTCGACTGTGAAATTCATCTGACTGCTAACGATAGTATCGGAATCGCCCGTAGAAAGGAGATCCAAATTGAAGGTATTGGAAGAACCTAGCCATAATTGGCTTGAGAAGGTGTATTGGTTTGTCACTACATCGTATGCACCCCCGAGGTCAGCCATGAGCAGGACATTTTCCGGGTTCATTGAAAACATGTAATTCGTCTCAAGACCCGAGACATCAGGTTTAGGCACGTAACACATTGGAGTTCCTAGAGGTAGCACATATTGAGTCATTGAACCCATGTATGGATTTCCAACCCATACATTATCCAGATAGGTGTACATCGTGTCCTCGGCATTAAAAGTGAGATCTCCCACTGCATCTGCCAGGGTCGGATCGACGGTAACTTCATACTGGAATTGGAAGATTCCATCTACGTAAACGGCAATGGGTAAATAGTTATAACCATTCCCCGCTACTGCTGGAGAAAGCATAATATCAATCTGATGGACGTAATCTGGTGTTATCTGCACTTCATAACCCGTGACGGAACCATTCCCTATGATTTCAATGATGTTAGGACCGATATAGAGGGAAAATTCACTCCACTCGAAAGCGGAGACCCCAATACTACACTCAGCATAGGAGGTGTTGCTGCCGTATGCGAATGCTGCAAATGATATGAGAACCGGCTGTGAGTTAACATACGCAAAATTTGGATCTTCCACTACACTGTTGGTGTTGGATGATCCACCGAGGCGAAGAGTGTGCCCGGCCTCTGGGTTATTACATACACAGGTGCCGTCAAGTGAGTCGGCCATTAAATCGGCGACTGCGACATCCCCGGAAATATATTCCCAACCTGCGGGGACTGAGCCAATAGCATCGTTTGCAAAATTATCGCCAAGATTGTTGTAGAAATTCCCTGGCATAAAGGATTTGTCCCATCCTTGCTCTTCCCAATATGGCGTTTCTGTTATAACCTGAGCAGCTTGACTGCTCTCGAGTCCCTGCGTGGTGGTGTTGTGCGTGTTCACGGTTTGAAGTTCGGGTGAAGGTCGTGATCCACTCGAACCGGCACTGGTTTTCTGGTCTCGCGTTGTTGCCGACAGGCCAATTGCACTTCCAAGCATGATGGAGGCGACAATCAAGCCGAGGGCCAAGTTTTGTATTTTCTTATTCATACATAACACTTCTTGTGAGAAGAGACCCCTCGAAAGCTAGCGTTAGCCTTGCAGCGACTTCGATCGGGGGCGTCCTCTTGTGATTCAAGGATTACCTTCAGAGCAAATCCAGAATCTATATGAAAAATGTATGAAAGAGTATAAAAATGGATATGGTCTAAATATGGATGGGCCTCTCTAGACTCTTTTTTGCCAGACAGAACGTTTTTTTTGGCTGGAGTTTCAAAATTATCTTTAAATAGCCTTTGATAAACTTTTGGACCAAGGCAAAACTCGGGATCCGTGAATTTTTGAATCCAAAATCTTGATTTTTTTCATTAGATTTTAATTTCATCTGAGTCGTTCTCAGATCCCTCAATTTCATCGTTTTTCTTCGTCTTTCCGATTTTCAAGACGCACTTGATTGCCTCCACCCCTTCCACGTTAGAGTTCCATTCCTCGGTTTCATCCGAGATGCGATCTTCAAGCTCTATCAATTCTGACTTGACTTGTTCAACATCATAATCCTGCGACACCTCATTTATGATCTCGATTACCTCATCCCTTCCAGCATATAGTTCCTTCAGAATGTACTCCCCCCTAGCTCGCACTTGCGGGGCAACTTGGATCTTTCCACACACGCTGTAAAATATGGTCTTTTCCTCACTAAACTTTCTCTCGCTCTTCATTCGCGGATTACCACGCGCGAATGAAGCCTTTCCGACCCGACCATTCCCGGCCAACCATTCCAGCCCTTGTTCTGCATCCCATCACTCAAGATGCCCTTGGACTTGTCCGCGTTCCGCTTCCCGCAGACCGACGATTTCTCTTTCCGTGTTATTGAGCATACCAGCACCTGCTCGTTGCCGGCGCCGCTGTGGACGTGCATCTTTCGCACGCCCCGACGCCTCTAGGCCTGGCCAGCGTTGGTCCCCTTTGCGCTCGAGTCGCTCGTGCGATTGAGGGTGGCAAGCTGAACGCCTCGCCCGAAGGCTTGGCGCGTACACTCCCGTCTCAGCAAACTCCCATTTTAAGATAAAGTCAGGGGCCGTGCCTGTGGTCATCTTTCCCCTCTTCGGTGGCGTGGGTGCAACCAGTCGGGAAACTCTGGACGATGGTATAATGCTCAAGTGTTTCTTGAGTGCAATATAATAGATTGCTGTTAAATAGCCCGAGACCAGGTGAAAATTCTTTAACTGGCTATAGAGAAGGAGTAAAGGATAAAGACAAGTTTTGACTGAGCGGGAACCTAGTATTATCCGGTGTCATCTAGGGCGTTTGTGAAGGACTTCGTCGATGGATGTGGTGCTAGGCATAGCCAAGATTGTACGCCTCTTCCCGCGAAATGATATATAGTTGCTAGCGAAGAACTTTTTCTGGTCTCTCGTGTGCTTCGTCGCAACACATGAAGGATAGCAGCCCACATCCGTAAAGGCGCCATCATAACACACTTGTTCGATCCGGGGCCAGAAATAATTCAAACAATCCTCGATTTTCTTGATTATTTGGCCAGCATGGTAGGTGGAGCTTTTTAATTCAACAGGAAAGAGGTAACCCTTCCTGGATTTATCATCAAAGGTCACGACGAGGCAATCGCAACATTTCTTCTCCGGCCGGTTCTTGTCGGCCCGGATTATAACCGATGTTTTTGCATAAGACCCTAATGTAAACTTCGAGTAATGTTCCGAACAAACATTTTCGATGATGTCGGAAAACAATTCCTTGATAGCAGCAATTGCTGTTGCTGCCGCCAATTCATTCGCGCTCCAAGTCGATACTTTCATCATACAGGCTTGCAGATACCGCGGATAAGCTCTTTTCGTCGATACCATTATCATCAACGACCAAATGCTCGACAAGTGTCGTGCCGCACTCGCCCTCTTCGGCTAGCTCCTTGGTGAAAAGGTGCACGGCCACTTCCTCGGGATTCAGATAGTCCCTCGAGTTATGGAAGAATCCAATTTCTTGCCTAGTTGCTTCGGTCTTAGTTGAAAACTCGATCAAGTGGCTCAATTGCAGGACGAGAAACTCGGAATGTGTCGTGATCAGGACGCGCAGGCCGGCACGCACGGCCCGAGCCAGAAAATAGGCCAACACTCGTTGCGCCCCAGGGTGAAGGTGCGATTCCGGCTCCTCGATGATGAGAAAGTCCTCAACCTGGATAAAGTGCTTAAAATAAAGTATGATGGATGCAAGCTCGTTCACCATTGAAGAGGCCTGATTCAGGGACAATTTCTGGCCATTGCTCATCGTATAGATTATTTCGGAGGCGGGATTAATACTAGGATCTTCCAGTTCGATGATGCCTTCAATGATGTTGGCCTCAAGCATTTCGGCAAGCGAGTCCAGTTTTGCTCTTGGAAGAGGCATCGGAAGTGTTGATTTTCCTTGGCTAATCCCTTGAAGTTGCATCAGGAAATCTGCGACCACGCCAGGGAGTGCAGGAATGTTCATTGGCCGCATGCCTGCCACGGAAGAGAGTTGGTAAAATGCAGATGCGATTACTTTTTGCCCCTGTAATAAGCCGGATCTTGCTGCAGGAAGATAAACCGAGTGATTGACAATTATGCTATCGTAAATGGCTTTTAACATTGAATCGAGGAGAGCCTGTATAAACACGACAGGAAAATTAGAAAATAATGCAATTTCTATCTTCTGAGCATTTGGATTTGCTTTTGAGAGGTAAGTGCCTAGTGTTTTTTCAAGAGACCCATCAGGTTCTTTGGGAATTCCTATAATCATTAGGGGGGCTCCTTCTTCGCTCTCCAATGTAAACTCGAAGAATGGTTCTACTCTTCTTTTAATCATGTAGAATTTCTGCTGTATTAGAGTAATCTGCTCGACTTTTATAGAGTTTTCACTTGAACTAAATTGGATGACAAAGGAGGATGAAGATAGGGAAATGGTAAAGCCTTCGCAAGAATTCCTTGCTAACGATGAAATAGGTCCGGAAAAGATACGTGGTAGTTCATTGTTCAAGTACGGGGTAATGGCGCGATTCAACCATTGCTTGAATCCTGCTAAGATCGTCTCTTGCAGGGGTTGCAGAGGGATGGGAGCGTCTTCAGGCCCGTTAATGAGTTCATCTTGGATCCATCTTAGGATCTTGTTGGTGCCTTCGATCTGGATTCCGGCTTGAGGTTCAACATCTATCCCGTTTCTATCCATTCCTAGAATGTCTGATACAATAGAGAGGCTCGGACTTGGCGTGAGTGATCGATATAACCCGGAAGATTCGACCTTTACATTTGGAATGATTGTTGTGAACGCATTTATCAGGACGTGGACAAGCATTGCCGCATAAGATTTGCCGGAATTGTTCGGGCCGATGAATACCGTGAGATTGGCTGGCGTGATGCTCGCGTGCTTGATGGGGCCGAAGTTGTCGATGTCGATCGTGAAGCCGTGCTGGTCGTTCGATGGTTCGGGTCCTGGCGATTCTTCCATTTCGGGTGCATCTCAGGCTCGTGGGCAGTTGTTATGAGATCCAAATCACCATTCTTACAACTCTCATAAATATCTTCCCGCGGGCGGGAAAGAATCAAGAACCAAGGAAAAGGAAAGTAAAACGAGTAATTCAGACTGCCACGCGCGAATGAAGCCTTCCGATCCTCGGACCATTCCCTTCAACCATCCCAGCCCTGTACTGCATTCCCATTACACCTTGATGTTTTCACTCGTCCACGTATTCGATTCCGCAGACCGACAATTTCTCAAACCATCGAGCATGCCAGCACCCGTTCGTTGCCGGCGCCGTCGTGTTCGTCTTTCAACACGCCCCGACGCCTCTAGGCCTGGCCAGCGTTGGTCCCCTTTGCGCTCGAGTCGCTCGTGCGATTGAGGGCGGCAAGCTGAACGCCTCGCCCGAAGGCTTGGCGCGTACACTCCCGCCTCAGCAAACTCCTATTTTAGGAGAGCACTCGTCGCCAATCATGCGTTACTGTCGCCAGTCCCGCACCGCGGCGATTCTTGCCTCAAAGAATCACTAATCCGCTGTTAGCTCGCAAATTGCACAGTACCATCGTCGTCCCCGCTCTCGCGCCGGTGTCCTGCTTGCACCTGCACCCGCGACGGCTGCCGCGGCACGCTCGGTGTGCTTGTACCGGTGGATTGGGGAGATTATCCCGCATCTAAACAGTATTCTCAAGTTCGCCAGGTCCAGCCGACAGGCGACTGGTTTCCCTGGCCACGCCGGCGTGCCCCGCCGCGGGCCACAGGCATCGCAGGACGAGCCGCCGCAAGTTGTTGCGGGGTTTGTCGATTGATACCGTGCTCGCGAGCTCGTTCGTTTCGTGAAATTGCTTTTGCGTTTTTCACGCGGTGCATCCATTCGGCTAAGATTCGATGCACCATTAAAGGCTCGCCGCGTTCGTCGATTGGTGAATGGGAGACTCTTTTCTGGACCGCCTTCGCGCTTAGATGCATTCAGCGCTTATGCGTTGGTGCGTGGCTGCCCGGCGCTACCCTGTCGGATAACCGGTAAACTATAGGCACCCGCAAGATGTTCCTCTCGTACTGATCCTACGTTACCATCAGTCTCCCTGCAGCCCGAGTAGATAAAATCCGACCTGTCTCACGACGGTCTAAACCCAGCTCACGTTCCTTTTTAATGGGCGAACAGCCCCACGCTTGGCCCATGCTGCTAGGCCACGCTAAGAAGAGCCGACATCGAGGAAGCAAGCCGCGGGGTCGATGTGTCCGCCCGATTCTGGTTCACCAGGTTCGCTGGTGCACGAATCGGGCTGTGGACTCTTGCCCGCGACGACTCTGTTACCCCCGGGGTAATTTTTCTGACACTACTGACAGCCACCAACGCCGATTCAGTAGATCGCTAGACCCTGCTTTCGCACCGGCTTCCCTTGCTGTTAAGGAAACCGTCAAGCCAGCTTTTGCTCTTAAACTCTACAACGAGGTCCTGACTCGTTTGAGCTGACCTTTGGTCGGGCCCGCTATCTTTTCGGACCCGTGCCGCCCCAGCCAAACTGCCCATCTGGAGGTGTCCTGGCCCTTGAGGACCAGTAAGTCGAACGGGACTGCAAGGAAAGTATTTCACGATCGCATCCGCCCGATCCGCAAACCGGGTTTCGACGCTCCTTTCTATGCTACGCAAGCAGCCCCGAACGACAGCCACAAACTGCAGTAAAACTCCACGGGGTCTTCTTTTCCCGCTCGGGCTTGCCAGCCTGTTCGTTGGCAGGCAGCTTCACCGGGTTACAGCTAGGGACAGTGGGGAGATCGTTGTTCCATTCATGCACGTCGGTACTTGTCCGACAAGGCATTTGGCTACCTTAAGAGAGTTATAGTTACTCCCGCCGTTAAGCGGAGCTTACTCCGGTTGGAACCGGTCGTGACTTGCCGCCACTGGGCAGGATTCAACAAGCGTACACAGCCTCACGGCCTTGCGCTTGCCTGTGGTTGTATGAACCAGTCGTCACCCCTTGGTCACTGCGACCTGGGACCGCCGCCACTGGTGCGACGGCCGCAGGCAAAGGTTATCCCGAAGTTACCCTTCCAATTTGCCGAATTCCCTTAGCTCATGTTGTACCCGACACGCCTGAGGCTTCTCACCTAGGGGCTCCTGTGTCGGTTCAAGGTACGAGCGCGCGCAATCCTTGCATGGACCTTTTTCATTGACGGTGGGCATGAGCGGAGCCGGGCACCGTTGCCCGGTCATTCATTGGTTCGCCAGGTTCTCGTGTCAAACACACTCCCCTGGCTTCGCAATTTAGCTAATGCGACAGCACTAGTCCGCCTAGCCCCTCGTGTCGGGGCCACGCCTTCGTGTCGCCACGTGTCGTATGCGCGCGGTTGCGGAGTATAAACCGCATTCCCTTTCCACCAGTCACCTTTACGCTTGGCGTTAGGATCGACTGACTCTTAGCTGACGACGCATCGCTAAGAAAACCTTGCCCCTTCGGCGGAGGGGATTCCCACCCCTCTTTGCTGTTACTACTACCAGGATCTGCACGCGAGCGCGGTCGACCGGGCATCACCACCCGGCTTCCACCCACGCCCGCCGCCGGACTACCGGATCACCACGTTATGCCCGTGGTGCCCCGCGGTATCGGCAGCAATCTTGAGCCCCGTCCATTTTCTGGGCCCACTCCCTCGAAGGTTAAACTGTTACGTACTTCTTGGAGGGTAGCTGTTTCTGAGCTTACCTTGCCTCTGTCTTCGGGAGCAGACGCCATTCCATTAGCACTTAGATTGCATTTAGGGGCCTTAACCGCGGTCTAGGTTAATACCTTCTCGGAGTAGAGCCTTAAGTCCTACACCCCGTGTCTCGAGGTCTACAGTTCGCACAGTTTCAGAGTATATTAGGAAGCCCAAGGCTTGCGCCCAGGGTAATTCCAATTAGTGCTTTACGCCATGCGACACCTCGCTCGAGCTTATCCTACGAGATATTTCGTCCGGAACCAGCTATCGCCGGTCTAGATTGCGCTTTTCGCCCTTGCCCCAGCTCATAGGAACGAATTGCACGTCAGTACCCTTTCGGTCCTCCATGCCCCTTTCGGAACACTTCAACCTGGCCAGGGCAAGATCGGCCGGCTTCGGGTTTGCTACAAGTGACTACGGGCCCTTTCAAGACCCCGGTCCTGGCGCGACGCCTTAGAGCGAGCGTGTCGAGTGACCGCGGCCGGAGCCGCGGCTATCGGCGACGTAGCAATGTGTTCGTCGCGTTGTGACCCTGTTGGTTTCCCTGTGCCTGCGCACCGTGGTGCTTAGGCTCGCCACTTGGTACAACTCCCTGGCCCGTGATTCAGGACGGATACCGGAACCCTAGTCCCCTGGACTCGTACTTGGCGCCTCGCGACGCGTTCCTTTGTCCAGGATCCACCCTTTCGGGCACCGGTCCTACTATTGCCAGATGGTTTCGCGCACTTTTCACTACCCTTCCGGGTTACTTTTCACCTTTCGCTCACGCTACATAGTTCGCTATCGGTCTGCAGAGGTATTTAGGCTTCCCGGTTGGTATCCGGGGTCTTCGCACGCCCAAACCGGGGCGCGTTACTCTGGGACTCTGCAAGGCTGGCGGTGTTATAGATACGGGGCTATCACCCTCTTCGGCAGGACATTCCAGACCTTTTCTCCTTTCACCGCTCGGCCCGTAAGCAGGCCCGAACACCACATCTCCTGGCCCTTTCGGGTAGGATTCGGTTTGGCCTCTTCCCTGTTCGGTCGCCCTTAATAAGGGAATACCTGTTGGTATCTTTTCCTGCACGTACTAGGATGTTTCAATTCCGTGCGTTCCCGCTCACAAGTCTCTCAACTCGCGAGCGACGTGGGTTATTGGTCCACGTCAGGAGGTCCCATTCGGAGATCCACGGTTTAACGCCTGCATGCGGCTAGCCGTGGCTTATCGCAGCTTGCTACGTCCTTCTTCGGCTCTGCAGCCTAGGGGTCCGCCATCTGGTGTACGCGTGTCGAGCATAGTCGGGGCACTGACCAAGATGCCCGGCGCGGGTGTCGTGCGCCGCATTGCTGCGAGCGACGCCACGTCGTCGACCGGCACGAGGTTGTTCTTCCACGACCTTAGAAAACGAGCTCGGCATGCACAACATGTTATTACATTACGTCCGAGAATTCGACGATCTTGCGGAAATTTTGGATAACGTTGGAACAAGTTACAATTGCATCTTTGCTGTAACGGGTTGCCTATTCAATAAAACAGGATTGGCAATGGTTGTTACACTATTACTTGATGCGGGAATGATCGCAACCGTTGCGCCCCCCATGTCCTGGCCCATCAAAATCCGGGGGACCGGGGGCGCCACGATTTGTGTGGATCATTTTGCTTCATTCGCGCGTGACAATGAGACTTACCGGACGGGCCCTCCGGTGGTTGATCCCGCAGACATGGCATCTAGCCGAACCGGCCTTCGCCAAGGCGGGCCACGCGTGGGCCCTTGTATCCATCCGCGTCCTGTCGAGAATACGCACGGCGGCCGTCACCACGCATTCCCTGCGGCAGGCAGGAAGCGCGAGGCCGCTGAAGCCCGAGGGCCGTGCTCGCGGAGTATCGACCCGAGCCGCACGCACGCGCGGCGGTCCGGGGATATGTCTTCTCATGGTGCGCGGAATATAAAACCCGCATCATGGGGGCGTGCGGATGCGTTTTAGCCGTTTTGTCGACGGCCACCATCGATCGCACGCGTAACCTTTCCTAGTGAGTCGCTAGCATTTAACCCTGATCCCCGGCCCGGATCAGGCCATGGGTCCCCGTGCCGCATCTGGGCCGTGATTCCCACGCCTATAGAGGGGGAATATGCCGTGATGGGGCCAGCATTTCGACGCGACGGCGGCGATCGCACGCTCCGTGCACGATCGCGGCATCTATTCAAAATTAATACCCAGTGTAGACCAATATAGTCATATTGAGCAAGGACATCCTTGGCGCAACCCGACCGCGCGTCGCATTCTTTTCCGTTTCGAGAATCTACATATCAATGATCACCAGTACTGTTTAATAGGCCGATTTGCAAGATGCGATCATGGTTCAAAAAACGATCTCGCTCACACCCGAGGCCTTCGAGAAGTTGAAACGGGCAAAGGATCCAGGAGAATCCTATTCCGATCTCGTGCTCAGGTTGGTGGGCAAGGAAAAAGGCCAAGAGAAACCACACATCTCGGACTTCTTCGGGACTCTAGTGGAGGTCGAGGAGGGAGAATGGGACACGATCCTCGACAATCTCTATCAGGCGAGATCCAGGCCGAGGAGCAAGGACACGCGGTTGGATGATTGAGAATGGTGTTTATCGACTCGGATCTCGCGATCAGGTGCATGCAGAAGCGTGACAAGCCAATCAACAAAAAAGCTCGCGAAATCATGGATTACTTGAGCGACACCAAGGACATCATCAAGATGACCGCGTACAACCACGCGGAACTGATCCGCGGCGCGTACCTGTCGAATCTCGTCTCCGAAAACATGCAGGCCGTGGAGAATTTCATACGCCAGCTCGAGATCGTCTATTCCGATGCCGAGAGCATCAAGATTTACGCCGAGGTATCCGCCACCTTGAGCCTGAAAGGTGAGGACGTTGGCGACATCGACGAGCTGATATCGAGCGTTGTGATCAGGCACAACGACGTGCTGTTCTCAAGGAACACGGATCACTTCAAACGGGTGCCTGGCTTGAAGGTGATCGACTGGTCTGCCCTTGCGACCCCGCCTTCAGGTCCAATGGAGTGAATCCGTCCAAGAGAAATTTAACCGGTTGAAGCTAGACAGGTGGATTCCACAACCTGGCGTCATTTCCCACCGATCTATAGAGACTCGAATGCCGAAAACTGGTGAACGGGGGATGCTTTTTAAAAAATGAACTGCTGGTTGAGGTCATGCAGTTTCGAAAAATGGGCAACACCATTCCTTGGGATGTTTCCGCCCTCGGATTTGGCTGCATGCGATTTCCTTCAAAATTGCAACGCCCCGATGTCAAGGAATCTATCCGGATTCTCCGCGCGAGTATCGACGCGGGAATTAACTACATCGACACGGCATGGATGTATCATATGGGCATGAGCGAGACCATCGTCGGCACAGCATTGCAGGACGGGTATCGCGAGAAGGTGCACTTGGTGACGAAGCTCCCGATCATCTTGGTCAGGAAGGAAGATGATTTTGACAACTACCTGACCAAGCAACTCGCGAAGTTGCAGACCGATCACCTTGACATGTACCTGTTCCACCAGCTCAACACTGGCCAGTTTGCCAAGATGCAACAGCTGCATCTCATCGAAAAGATGGAAAAGGCCAGGGACGAGGGCAAGATCAACTACATCGGATTCAGCTTCCACGACACCCTCCCCGTGTTCAAGCAAATCGTCGATTTCTATAACTGGGACGCCGTCCAAATCCAGTACAATTACGTGGACACGGGCATCCAGGCAGGGTACGAGGGGCTGAAATATGCCGCCGAGAAGGGCCTCGGTGTGATCGTCATGGAGCCCCTGCGTGGGGGCGAGCTGGCGAAGCCTTCCCCCGAGGCCGTCGAGGTGATGAAAAACGCCCAGTCGAAGCGCACGCCCGTGGACTGGGCGCTGCAGTATCTCTGGAACCTGCCCGAGGTGTCCGTCGTGCTAAGCGGCATGGGCTCGATGAAAATGGTCGAGGAAAACTGCGCCAGCGCGGACAGATCCGGCATCAACTCGTTATCGGCCGAGGACCAAGCAACGGTCGACCAGCTGGTAGCCATTTATCGTAAACGAATCCTCGTCCCCTGCACGGCCTGCCAGTACTGCATGCCGTGTCCATCGGGCGTCAATATCCCCCAGAACTTCGCGATCGTGAACAACGTCTCCATGGGGGACGTCGGGGGCATCTCTAGCCGGGTAAAGCAGTGGGTGATCAAGCGCGGCTACAAGCGGCTGGTCTCGTCGCGGAAGGCCGTCAAGGCTCATCCCGGCACGGGAAATGCCAGCCTCTGCACCCGCTGCGGAACATGCCTGCCCAAATGCCCGCAATCAATCCAGATCCCAGACCAGCTCGAAAAGGTTCAATTGGTCATGGGAAAGGGCCGCAAAATTCGCGATGTCTTCACGTGATTCCTGCACCCGGGCAGGAACGATTAATGAAACTAAAATATTTTTCACTCTTGTTCTTTTTGTTATCCGGCTTTAAACTGACATGCACTCGCGTGGAGCGGGGAAAGCACAGGCCAAAGGGACTCCATGGGCGGGGGCGGCGGCCTTGCTCGCGTTCTCGGTGAAATGCTTGAGCCACTTTTTCTCGAGGTTCAAAAACCTCGAGAAAGTTTTTTCTAAGATTGAATTAGTGCCGAGATACCGGATCTTGGTTGGGCTTTGGGCGGCAGTCTTTTCTGCGGTTACTTCCCAAAACAAGCAGTTTCAAGGTCCTTTATAGCCTTAGTAATCATGTCCAGCTCGGCTTCACGCTCTGCAATCTTGGGGATGATGTTTTCGAAGTATTGGTTCACGTACTCCCCCCACGACCTGGGAACAGGCCCCGTGACCGAGCCTGCCTCGTTCTTCAGGTCATCGACCTCGTGCATGACGTGGTGCAGGTGGGCCCGCATCTTCACGAGAAGATCGTAAGCCTCATCGGAACAATTCAGCTTGGGAGCCGCGGATCTTGCCATTAACTTCAGCAAGCAAAGAATATAATGAAACTATTTATACATCTCCAAATCGTGCAGGGCGTGCGCTAACAGGCACGTGAACAGGGACCGTAAAAAGGTTGAGGATGAAATCGGGGTTCAAGGCATTAATTGCACGAAGCCTTTAAAAACGCATGACCCTTCTCATCGAGAAAAACGACGACATCATCTTCGGGAAACCTGCCCTGAAAGGCACGCGAATTGGCGTGGAACTGGTTTTTGATCTGGTGAGAGATGGATTGAGTGTCGACGAAATCATCGAGGAGTATCCCCATCTCGAACGAAATGTCGTGGAGGGCGTGGTCGAGGTGGGCCTGATCGCCCGGCATTGCTTGGACGCGATCGACCCGGATTCCATGGCGCGAAAACTGCTCGGGAAACCTTTGCATCTTGGATATGAATGACCTTTTCTGTGTTTTTCACGGAAGGGCCTTCCTGCAAGACGTGGTGCAGGCGTGAAGGGCCGGGCCACCCATCTCTAGCAACGGGCAAGGGCGTGGAAAGCCTGCATGAGCTTCGTGGTATTTATCTGATTCGAGAAATCATAAATGAGTGAGTTTGCATGGCATGTATGATGATTTGAAATGGCGACCCTGAAGGATATCGAAGAAGCCATCAAGGCATTCAGTGCGGAGGAGAAACGAAAGCTTCTCGCCGATCTCCCGAACTTGATGGATGATCTCTCACCGGTTGATCAGGACCTGTTGAAAATCGCCGAAGCATCGTTCACCTTCTGGGATAACCCCGAGGACGACGTTTATGACGATTTATAAACAGAATTATGCGTTACATAAGATCTAGGCAAAAGCGGGGATCAAAATCGATATCCTGCATCAAAGAGCGTGTTATCCTTTATTAGATTACAGAGAAAAGGGATGTCAACACTCGGATCGCCAATCATCGGGCTATCGAAACCATCAAGCATCTCACGCGGATGATAATGATGTGGTGCTGTTTTTACAACCCAATCCTTGTCGAAGTTATCAAAACGACATCTATCTTCTTCTTGGGTTGAGAAAAGGATGGAATAACTGTATTGGTCGTGGTCATTGAAATACACGATTATCACGGAGCCGTCCCGCAATGTTACACGAATCCGCACGAGGAGGGCATTAAAAACCGAGTCCGTTATACTCGAGCCGAGTTCCTGCTCCAAGATATCCTTGGTAAGTTCAAGTTTCTCGAGTCCCAGCATGGCCTAAGACCTTTCTCGCCGCATTTACAGGCTCCATTGCCTTTTGAGCTCGAGAAGTTCTTCCTTCTGGTCCAAGAGGTTAGTCAGGCCGATTGCATCGTTCTCAGCTTCCCGGATGGTTCCCTCTTCCGCATCCTTCAAGAAAGCCGATGCATCCGTGTATCCCCACGCGGAAAGGATCTTGTCGATTTCCTCCTGGAGCACCTGCAGTTTCAGGTTGGCCAAGCTTTCCGCCAGGTCCTTGTCCATTGATACTTGGGTCACGGTATGATCACCGACGTAAAGTCACCACGCGAGAATTAATGGTTTTCTCAAGTGCTGTTCAATGCCGAGCGTGGTTATCTTGCGGTGCTTGTGCAGGATCTTACCTTCCGGGGAAATGAGGATCGCGGCGTTATAAATCGAATTTCCATACCGCTCCGTGATGCCCGCGACCACGTGAATCTCGTGTTCCTTTGCCTCGTAACAAAGAACATCGCTGGTGGTGCCGGGAATGGGCACCGCAATCTCTTTCGACGAGGGATGGGTCCAGCCAACATCGAGGCATTCGGGAAGCATCAGGATTTGACACCCGTTTTGGGCAGCTTCCTCGACTTTTACCCTCGCCCGGGCGAAATTTTCCTCCAGTTTGCCCCCTTCAACAAGCATCTGGCCAAGCCCGATCTTGAGCGAACTCATGGATAGAAATAGGAAGTGCCGTGCAGTTATGTTTTTAACCATGTCGTGGAACATCGGATCCATCACGATCGCTGCGGGGCTCGTCCTCGCGCCCATGACCAAGGTCACCGACCTGCCGTTCAGGCTGCTGTGCAGGGACCTCGGTGCATGTTTAGCCTTTACCGAGATGGTGAACGTGAATGCCGTGAGTCGCGGAAATAAGGCTGCAGGCACGGTGTTTCAAACGGTATCGGAGGATAGGCCTCTTGGCATTCAATTATTTGGCACGCGGCCCGATCGATTTTTAATGGCGGCCGAGGCCATAGCGGCTACCCTCGATTCGCTGGATGGGGTGTTCCTGGATGTGAACTTGGATTGTCCCGATGCAAAGGTTATCAAGCAGGGCGCAGGTGCGGCGCTTCTAAAGAGACTCACCGCCACGGGGGCGATCATCAACATGCTCGCCACCAAGCAGCCGCTTCGCGTGACGGCCAAGATGCGCTTGGGTTCGGGTGATCCGTTGGGGACCGTGAAACTGGCCAAGGCGATCGAGGATGCGGGAGCATCAGCCATCTCTATCCACGCGAGGACGGTCCAGCAGAAGAACAGCGGCGATGCACGCTGGGACATCATAAAGATGATCAAAGAGTCGATCGCCATCCCGGTCATCGGGAATGGTGGTGTTCATTCGCCCGGGGACGCATCGAAGTTGCTGGCCTATTCTCGGTGCGACGCGGCGATGATTGGCACTGCGGCGATATACAATCCAGCCATTTTTTCCCAATTCACGAGTGGGCACGGATGGAAGGAACCCACGTTTCAGGAAAGGCTGAGCTGGTTGCAGGACTATGCCGCGCATGCCTCGAATCATTCGTGCCTGAACAGGTCCCGGTTCGTGCAGCGCGCGAGGGACTTTCTCAGGGCAGTCATATCGGATGCGACCATCAATACCATTTTATCAACGACTGGTGATGAAACGTCGATCATTGCCGAGTTCGAGAGAATCGGGACAACGGATGGTGGCGGATCTTGAAGCGGGTTAACTAGATCGGCCTCGTTCTGGTTCCACAAGATATAATGGCAATGCAGCATCGGAGAACTCATACATGGTGAGGCCCATAACTACTCCAACCGATGATAAAACGCACCTTCCGAAGGGCATCAACGAGGATACCCTCCAAGCGGCCCGCGATCTCATCGAGGCGGCCCTTACAGCTAGGAGGACCGAAAGCTTGGGGTTCGTTGCGCTCGTGAAGGTGCTACGCAAGGCCAAGGTCCGGGGGAAGATCGCCATCTCGAACGAGCAGGCCAAGGCCATCGTCGACCATCTTGTCAAGGAAGGGGAGCTGGTTCAAGTCCCGGAACGGGACGAGTTGACGATGTCCTAGCAGCCCAACTGGGAAAACTGAGATCACGTCGAGGGCTTCTTGTTCTTCTTCGCTGCCACGGGACTTCGCATCAGTTTCAAGAGATGTCTTGCCGACACAGTCCCCTTTCTTGGCACCGGGGGATAAGACCCGCCTAGTATCGCGGCAGCCATGGACTTCATCCAATTCTCTTCCCCTTTGGCCGAGAGTTGCTCGAGATTTGCACGGACTGGCGCATGCGAGATGAACGAGTCCCACGTCGAGAAATCCGAGAGCGTGCCGCATGACTCGAAGCGGTCGCACTCGTTGCACCGGGATAGCCCTTGGTTCCTGCAGCACTTGTTGATCCCGCAGAGGGCCCGTTCCCGGCGGGCAAGGCCTTGGCCCGAGTTGCACCCGCCGCATTTCTGCGGGGTTGCTATGTATTGCGGGCACACGCCGCAGTAGAGGCCACAGGGCGCGAGCAACTCGATCCAGGCGGGATTTCCAGAACCTGCAAGCCTTTCATCCAATTCATCGTTGGAAATCATAGAAAACAAGAAGAAAAAGCTAGCGATGGAATATAGGTGAATAGGGAATCATACATTATCAAGCCATCAGCTTCCTTGCCACCTCGGTCAAGCGAATCCCGAGGCGCTTGGCGAGCAGCAACTCGTTTTCCGAGGGCTGGCGAGAGCCCCCCTGCCCGGCGATCGTGGACGCGCCGTACGGACTCCCGCCGGTGATCTCGTCCATCCGGGATTGTTCCTGATTGGTGTAGGGGAGCCCGACCAAGATCGCGCCGTGGTGCAGGAGCGTGATCATGGTCGTGATGATCGTCGTTTCCTGCCCGCCGTGCTGCGTGTTGGATGACGCAAACACCGCGGCGGGCTTCCCGGTCAGCGTACCTGCAGCAAAATCCGCCCCGGTTTGGTCCCAGAACTCGCGCATCTGGGCGCACATATTCCCGAACCTGGTCGGTGTTCCGACCACGAGGCCATCGATGCCTTTCAGGTCAGAAAATGGGTCAGCAACCGGCACTTCGCTCATCAGTTCTTTTGCATTGCGCGCGACGTCGTTCCAAAACTTCTCGGGAACGAGTTCTTCGACCTGTTTCAAGATAGGCTCTCCACCTGCTTCAATGACGCCCTCGACAACGGCCTGCGCCATGGCATACACGTGTCCGTACATGGAATAGAAAAGAACCAAGATTTTAGGGGTTAACTCTGCCATGATCGATCATCCATTTTTCAGCTTGAATGTGGATGACGAGACTTGGATGTTTGTGTCTCAAAAAGATTTCCCAATCAGGCCCAAAGTGCAGGGGACCATGACTTCGTTTCGAGAACGAAATGGTTCATAACGACCGCTGCCTTTGATGGTTGTCAAGGTCGATCAGCATGACCAACGAAACAATTCAAACCATCCTGAAGCGCCGGAGCGTGCGGGCCTACGACCCGACGCAACTCACCGACGATGAGCTTGACGCCATCCTGGAGGCGGGAAAGTACGCCCCGACCGGCGCGGGAGCGCAGCCGTGGCACTTCTCGGTCGTGCAAAACACGTCCCTCTTGGAGTCCATCAACGCCGCCATCAAGGAGATGTACCTGAACTCGGACAACCCGCGCCTTGTTGAGCGGGCCAGCGCCGACGATTTCAACATATTTTACAATGGCCCGACCATGATTCTCGTCTCGGCCGATGAGTCCGCCATCACGCCGCGCCTCGATTCTGCCATGGCGATGGAGAACATGTTTCTCGCCGCGGCCTCGCTCGACATCGGTTCATGCTGGGTGAACGCCTTCGTGCGCCTGTTCGAGAACGAGGATCGGTCTGCTCAGTTCTGCGGCGACCTGTGCATTCCCGAAGGGTACAAGGTGTTTGCGGCGGGCGTGTTCGGCCACCCGGCTGGCGAGCTACCCGAGCCCGCGCCCCGCCGCGAAGGCACGGTCGACATCATCAGGTGACCACGCGACCAAAGCACCCGGCTCCGCGGATCTTGCGGATCCGTTTTTTTTTCCCTTTGATGGTTCGCGAATCGGAACGACTTGAAATCTTTTCTTCAGCTCGAAAAGGCCTGAGATATGTTTAAATTCAAACTCTAAGATGGAAAGTTAAAAGCCCGGAGCTAGTTGCACCATTCAGAACTCTGAAGCACGTCCCGTTAAGCAGAGGCAGGAAGGCATCGCACAACCACGCCGAATCCAAACCATCGACACCATGAGAGGCATGTCAATGGTGATGATCCTGTACTGTCATTTCGCATGGGTCTGGCACGACACGAGCTGGACCGCGTTGTTCAGGTTTGAATGGCTGGTGCTCGATTTTTTTGGCCCCATGATGTTCGTGACGCTCTCGATGGTCGGGAATCTCGTGCGCTTCACCGCCCAAGGACTCACAGGGAAAAAACCCGGCCACGATGCGAAGTCGTTGCTGCGGATCGCCTTCCTGTTCATCATCGGCGAAATCTTGAATCTGTACACCGTGGGCGCGTACGGCATCTACCACGTCACTGAATGGAACGTGATAACCACCATCGCCCTGTTCTCGCTCATCCAGCCGTACATCCTCAGGCTCCCGCAGTGGCTCTGCGTCGCCCTCGCGGCCGCCATCACCATCACCTACTATCCCCTGCTGCAGCTCATCTTGAATGCCATGACGCCCCTGGGCGTTGACATTTCGAACATCACGCAGCAGCAATTGCACAACCCCGTGGTGCTCCTGTACTGGCTACTATTCGAGCACGGGATGATGACCCCCATATATTCGTGGCTTGTCGTCCCGTTACTCGCCCCGGTCATTTTCTCCGGCTTTCTCAGGGCTTACCATGCCAACGACGCGGCGAGGATGAGAACCATCTTGCGCAAGATCGGGATGCTCGGGTGCGCTCTCATATCGTGTGCGGTTGCCCTCGGGTACCAACTTGTCCCGGGATACGTGAAAGGCTATCTCGCCGAGCTGGACACGCCCGGTTTGTATTTCGTGTGGCCTTGGCCCCAGGGGATGCCGGTCATCTTGGTGGAACACACGCCACAGTACATCTTCTACAATCTCGGCATCGTGCTCGTGATATTCCACTTCCTCGGTAAATCCCAGGTCCTGCACCAGAAAAAGCTCCGAGGGGAGGACAAGATTGCTACTTTTGGATCAATGAGCCTTTCGGCATTTATCTTGAGCGACGCGCCGAGGCTCGTTCCGATTAAACTATCCATGCCAATTTTTTTCGTGATCTTCATTCCGCTCCTCATTGCCATCATTTATGTGTTCTACATCGACAAGAATAGGTGGAACCAGGCCGGTTCGCTCGAATGGTTCCAGAAAAAGTGGATCTCGCTCTTCATGCGACGCCGAGAACCTCCTGTGGCGGCCGCTAGCGGCACGATCTGATCATGATTTCTGCTCTGGGGAACCGAATTCAGTTTGTTTACGAGAAAATAGTTCAACTATCCTTCAGGAACAGAATTCACGCGTTTTCGCCTCGAAATCGGGGGCAGATCTGCCAATGGCGTGTCGATGCCTCGTTCCGCATACCGCAGCAGATTCACCGGGACACGAGAAATGTTCTCCGGGACACGAGAAATGTTCTCCGGGACACGAGAAATGTTCTCCGGGACACGAGAAATGTTCAAAAAGGAGAGAAAATGAAACCGGCTTCCGACAATCTACTCAGGATCTCGTCTTCAGGATCAACTCGGCCATGTTCTTGCCGAGGGTCTCCATCGTCCTGATGCCTTCCGCGTCGTTGTTCACTTCGCCGATCTCACGACCGACGGCGAGGTTCCAATAACTACTTGTCGCTATTGGCATTTCGTTGATTCCAAAGAAGAAATTCAGGGCGCTGTAGACAAATGTCTGTCCATTCCTGCGTGCCACGGCGACGGGAGCACCGATCTTGCCCTTGAACGGGTTATCATTGTTCCTCCCGATGTAACCGACACGTTCAATGAACATCTGCATACGAGATGTCACGTTCCCGAAGTACGTGGGGGATCCGAGGATGATGCCGTCCACATCGAGCAAACGCTGATAAATATCGTTGATATCATCCTTCTGCGTGCAGGCATTCTGCCCCTTGCATTCCCCGCAAGCCAAGCACGGGTTTAGGTCCTTGTCGGCGAGCTCGATGGTCTCGAATTCGATGCCTGCTTCCTGGAGCCCCGCACCGACGAGGTCGAGGCAGATTTGCGTGTTGCCTTTGGCCCCGCGAGCGGAGCCGTTGATCGCGATGACCTTCATAAGTATCGAAGAATGGTGTCGCGCGGGGCATTAAAGGGAGTGAGATGCTGGTTCACGGGCCTTTCTTGCAAAACGATCGCGTTCAAAATTGCATCTTGGCCTTGCGATAAACGTAACAAGAACACAAAAAACATGAAAATTGGTGCAGTTATGAATAATAGCAACGACACGATTCTCGTCGCAGGCGGGCGAGGACGATTCGGCAAGAAAGTAGCCGCGGCGCTACTTGAGAAAGGATACGATGTGCGGCTCCTCGTGAGACCGCCTACGACCTCGGATCTCGACGAGCTCGTCCAGCGCGGAGCCTCCGTTATCGAGGGAGACCTCAAGCAACCAGATTCCCTCGATGTTGCAGTTGATGGCGTGGCAGCGGTGGTTTCGACCGTGCAAGGCGGACCCGACGTGATTATTGAGGGCCAGCAGAACCTCCTCCAGGCCGCGGAACGTCACGGCGTTCGCCGGTTCGTCCCCTCCGACTATTCCTTGAACTTATTTGCCCTCGATTACGGCGATAACGTGTTCTCCGACCTGCGCAAGAGCTTCGCAGAGACCGTGCTCGCCAGAACCGTGCCGCATACCTTCGTTCTCGTGGGTGGCTTCATCGACGTCATGTTCGATCTCCCGGGAGGAGGTTACGACTTCGATAACGGGATTATCAGCTACTGGGGAACGGGTGACGAGCCGTTCGATGTCACGACCATGGACGACTCGGCGCGCTTCCTCGCGGAGGTGGTGCTCGACCCGGATGCCGAGAACCAGACCATGGAGTTTGCGGGTGAGGTCGTCACGACCAACGGCATCGCGAGCACGTTCGAGGAGGTTACCGGTCGCACCCTCGAAAGACGGCCGTTGGGCTCGGTCGACGATCTCCGCGACTGGATCGAGACTACCAAAGCCACGGCCAAAAGTCCGCTGGAATACGCGTTTGCCCAATATGGCTGGGCCCAGCTGTCGGGAAAGGGTAAACTCAAGAACCTTGCGAATGGCGGATATCCACAAATTCAGCCAACAGGGATCCGAGAGTATTTCGAGCGCCGTTTCTCGGAAACCAGCGACTAATATTCCCGATCGTATCAAACGCCTTGCTCGTCGAGGGCCTCGTTGACGAGCCTGTCTGCAATGACGGAAAGATCGTGCGTCCGTGGCACGTGCGCGTACGAAACGTGGCGGAAGGGTGCTTCCGCTTTCTTGACCTGAAAGAATAGGGCGCGCAATTCATCGTTTTTCACCCTGTACTGGCCGTTTAACTGCTTGATCAGGAGCTCGGAGTCGGAGAGGCAATTCAGTTCACCTTTCCAGTAGATCGCAGCAAGCGACATCCCCTTGAGCAGGGCATGGTATTCGGCTTGGTTGTTCGTCGCGGTCCCGATGAAGGCCTTATATTGTTGGACGATGGCGCCATCCTGGTCGACGATGACGACACCGATGGCCGCGGGGCCGGGATTTCCGCGAGCACCGCCATCCGTGCACAGGGTAAATGAAGCCGGCATCGAACCATCCATCTCCTTCAGCAGTTTAATAATCGACTATTGCAAGCTCGCACGAAGGATCCCAGCGCCTGCCTGCCCCTGCACGCTCGACACGAAGGTGGTGATATACCTGCTTCTGCCAGCCGATGCACTTCAGGTCTATTACGTCGCCGTCGATGTGTATCGACACAAAGTTCGGTTCCAAAACGCCGACCAGCTGGGATTCTTGCACCAGCTCGTCCATGCGGGAGGCCAAGGTTCCCCGCGTGATGTTCGCGGAGGGGACGGGGGCGCCGTGCTTCCTGACGTTCAGGAACCGTCCGGGCCACACGTACTTCGTTTGACCGCTCCTATCGCCCATTATGCCGAAGTCGATGTGATTCTGGCCACAGCCGGCACCAGCGACGACGAACAGGGTCCCACCCCAGTCCTCGTCCCGGTCGACCCAGAAGCACTCGTAGTGGTGGTCGTGGCCGTAGAACATCGCGTCAACGTGGTACTCTTGGCACAGCGGCCTGAACAGGTCGTGCGCGACGCGCTCGCACGAGAAGTCACCGGTTGAATACACTTGGTGATGCTGGAATAGGAAGATCCATCGGTCCTGTTTCGCGTACTTTTTCAGGTTTTCTTCCAGCCATTCGAGCTGCTCGTCCGATGGAAGCGGCGCGCCACGCCCGCCGTTGCAGCTATCGATGAAAAACAGGACGGCGTTCCCGTATTCAAGCAGGTAATACGCGCCCCATTCCGGGTTTGCGCAAGGATAAGTGCATCCCCATGCTGCCTCGTAATTGGCGAACTTTGCTGGATTGTCGGAATCGTGGTTGCCCGGCACGTTCATGAGCGGGCGGTGGGCAATGTACTCGCGTGCATCATGAAAGAAGGAATTCCAGTGGGAAATCTCGACCCCGTCGTTGATGAAATCACCAAGCCCGACGTAAAATGAATGTTCAGGGGCCATCTCATCCATTAAATTAAAGTATTTCCCGATATCATTGCATGGGTATGCGTGCATATCGCCGTTGATGATGAACTCGAATGGCTCCCGGGACCCGGAAGGCAGGCCTGTCGTGAACTCCCACGTCTGGCTCCCGTCCCTGCTGATCTGGTAGTAATATCCCGTGGAGGGTTCCAGATCATCAAGCTTGACCATATGCACGATCACCGGTTCCGAAGACACCTCTGGGGCGACTTGCTCGCAATCGGGAGTCTTGCCGTACTTAACAAACCCAGAATCTGCCAGCTCTTTCGTGCGCCACGTGATGGTCATGGTCGTTGCGGGATCTGCCCCGTACGCGAGATAGGGCCCCCACTTGACGAATTGACCAGCACTTGCCCGTGGATCGCTCATACAATGAGGGAGTGCGAGGGAGTGTTTAAATCGTTCAGGACTTGATCGTGACGCATGTCACCCATGTTTCGAGCGCTTAACACCTACACTCTTCGAAACGAGTGGGATAAAATCGCGAAAAAGAACCTGAACTCGGTCATCGCCCTGTGTAAGGACCTTGACATCTCGGCCATGGAATGGCTCGATCGGCACCTGGATGAAAAAAATCTGGCCAAAGATGTCAAGATGCTCGCCGATAATGGCATCACGGTGTTCTCGATCGGGCCGCACGTGCACTTGCTGGCAAAGCCCAACGAGGTCGGCAGGATGGTGGCCGATGGAAAGAAATGGCTAGAACTCGCCCAAGGGGCTGGCATCGGGAATGTGCGGTTCCAAGTAGGGGATGGCCCCCTGCCGAAGGCCTTCCCACCCATGCCGGACTTCACGGACGAGGAATGGGCGGACTACGACGAGCAGATGCAGGAAGCGGTCGACCTCTCGGCCAAGATCATCGACCCGCTACTCGAGCAGGCGGAGAGTCTCGGGGTCACGATCTCCATCGAGACGCACCACAGCTACAGCAGCAACTTCCGCTACATGAAACTTGTGAATGAGAGATGGCAATCGAGTCGGTTGGCGTGGATCTTCGACATCGGCAACTACGAGAACTATTACATGCGCTGGGAGGGCTTGGAAGCCATCAAGGCCAGGACCGCCTATGTCCACGCGAAGGCATACGATTTTGACGGAAATGGATTCGAGAAAAAACTCGATTACCCGAAAGCTTGCTCGATCCTGAACGAGGCGGGCTTTGCCGGCGCGTGGTCCATAGAGTTCGAGGGCAAGGCCATGGGTATCCTCGGCGCCATACAGACGAACGAGCTGCTCAAGTATTGTCTCGCCACTGTCGAGGGATCCTCGTACGAGATGGTCACGAAGTTTCCCTCGGAGAAGGACCTTCTCAAGAAATACAAGCAATAATCTCTTTCTCCTGATGATTTCGTGAATGAAAACATGAAAAATAGGGGTTAATTTGAGACCGCATCGTCAGGAACGCCGATATCCTCCGGTTCAGCGACCGAGGGCTCGTCAGCAGGCTCTTCGGAGGCCGGCGCTTCGATGGCGGTTTCACTCTCGCCGTTCAAGGATGATGCTGCAACAACATTCTCCGTTGTTTCGGAACTCGTCGATTTTGCTACCGTTTCCTTGTTTCGCTTTGAAAGCCTCTTGATGCCAGAGTATATCACGGGAATGAAGGAAACTACGACGATCAGGATGACGATGAGCGAAAGATTAACTTGCACCCATTGAATCGAGCCAAAGAAGTAGCCGCTGATCAAGAACAAGCAAACCCACGCGACGCAGCCGACAATGCTATAGATGATGAATTTCCTGTAATTCATCTTGCCGAGACCCGCCACGAATGGCACGAAAGTGCGAATGATCGGAATGAACCGGCCGAGCACGAGCGTCGCGTCCCCATGAATCGCGTAAAATTCCTGTGCCTCGATGACATATTTTTTCTTGAAAATAGCCGCCGAGTTTGTCTTGAACAACCGAGGCCCGACGATCCTCGCGATCCAGTAATTAGACACGTTACCGAGGAATGCTGCAACGATAAAAACGACAAGCAGGCCCCAAAAGCTTAGTTGTCTATCTGCTGCAAATAATCCCGCGGCAAAGATGAGCGAATCGCCAGGTAGGAAGGGGAAAACCACGACACCTGTTTCAATGAAGATAAAGGCGAAAAGTATCACGAATGCCCAAATACCGAGATATATAATCAAATTATGGATTACAGTACTGGGACTAGTAACCAAAGTGTAGAGGAAATTTATCACATTGCCGATGAGACCCATTTAAACGTCAAGCTCCATCCGTGGAGTCAATAATTAGCAGCCAATACCGCAAAGCACGCCAAATATTGCATACTTGGTACTAGACTCCGGGTTGATTTATAATAAAATGAATGTTTGGCTTGACTTGAACTCTCTATCCGGAAAAACAAGCATCACGGTGGAGATCGCTATCGTATATAATTCCCGCGCGGGGAATCTTGCAAGCATGGGAATGGAAATTCTAATTAAAATCTGGAAGCAGTTGGTCGCGATTGGCCTGATTGCGCTCTTCTTCATACTGCTTTTAGTGGGGAATATATTATTCAGCTCTACTTGGATTCCATCCCAGCTGTTTTGGATCGGCGAGATCGGCATCATCATCGTGGCAATCATCCTGTTCATGACGGCTCGCCTCGACTCCGCCTATCAAGAGGTCACGCGCTTGGAATTGGAAGCCGGCGCCTTGGAAGATGAAGAGGAGGCCGTTACACCGGCTCTCGATCAAACGGTGGTTGCGAAATCGGTTCCTGCCAAAAAAAAGCCCGTCCCGCGATCAAAGCCAGCGGCTCAGCTGGCCGCCAACCTGGCACCGAAGCAGCCTGCAAAGCCGGTAGCTAGAATGGTGGCGGAGCCAGCTGCAGAGCAGGAGCCAGAACCAGCAGCCGAGGCCGTCACCGAGGAGGAGTTTCCAGCAATAATTCCAACCGAACAACTGGCTATCCCCGAGGTAACGGAGCAGGCTCCCCGCGTCGAGCCTGCAGGCCCGCCCAAAGCTCCAACGCCAGCCGCGCAGGGGAAAAACGTTAAGGCTAACGATAAACTCGTGCGCCAGCAAATTGCCAAGTACGCAGGAGAAGGCATCATCGCCTTTTCCTTGAACAAGATCAAGAACGAGCTCGGCATCACCGACGAGAAGCAGATCGAGAAGTTGCGGAAGATCCTGCTCATCGAATGCGGCCGTGACGTCCTGTACAAGAAGGGCGGCACGAAATACTACATCGTGAGCAACCTGGAGTAAGTCCTCTTCTTTTTTTATTACTTGTGACACAGTACTCGCAAAATGGCAAGCTGGACTCCATCAAGGCCACTTTTCTCGCGAATATCGCGAAAAATTTTTCCGGGAATGCATAGAAGCTGGTGCAAAATCGCGGTTTCATGAAAAAGATGAAAAATGGGCAATTCAAGATTCAACCATTGAACTTCTTTCGTTGCAGGGCCACCACGGCTATCAATCCGAACGAGATGATTCCGGCAAGCGGTTCGATGGGATACCCAGGAATCGTGGGAGGAGTGGAAGTTGCAATAGTGACGGTCACGATGACCGTGTCTCGCACTGAATCTCCACATCCATCGGCCTCGATGATCGTGAAACGATCATCGCCACCAGACGTGGCATAATTCCACGATTGCTCACCGGCGGTGGCATTCAAGCAATACACGTGGCCATCGTCGCACGCTCTCAAACTATCTGAAAGTGTGGCAATGCCACATAATTTGGGAAACCTTTATTAAAGCGTGTGGTGTGAATGTCACTTGAAGGCCCCCTTGGAAAGGGTATCAAGCGAACACGTGACGGCATGCATTGAACTAATGCGACAACGACGTGGATCGGGTTAAGCAAAGGACGGGCTTCCGAAAATCACCCTCGGGCGCGATAGGAATCCTGACCCCATACCATATCAAGAATGTTTGCACTATTCAATTTTCCTAACACATGCTCCGTTCAAAGTTCGTCCTCTTTTATTCAAAAAACCCTTTTTTTGCGGGAGCCTTTCCCGCGAAACCCGTGGCGGAACCCGTCCTCCTTTTCCTTTTTCATTCGTCCATCGCTCACTGCAAGAAAGATGCCTGCCAGATAAAAAAGAAGAAAGGATTGCACGTGCACCGGTGCCATGGCTAGGCACCCAAGCAGGCCCCGGTCGCCCGGTTTCCGCCCGCTTGGCCCGGTGCTCTCAGGCGTTCAGCGTGTCCAGTACGCCGAGGATCTCGTCGTTGGGTGGGATGTCAGACATACTCTCGCCGAAATAGGCATATCGCACGATGCCTTCCTTGTCCACGACGATGATCGCCGGCATCCGGCCCGCTTTCGACAGGATGACTTCCTGGTGGAGCTCTTTCGGGACACCCTTTGCGTTGTCGAAAAAGATCGGGATCTGGCAATCATCGCATTTCTCGGCAAGTTTCTTTGCACCCTTTTCATTATCGACGAGGATCGGGATGAGCTCCGCGTCGCGCTCGGCAAACTTCTCCCGGTCGGCGTTCAGGTCACGGATGTGTTTCTGGCAGTAGGGTCAATACTTGCTACGGAGGAGCACGATGACCAAGTTTTTCTGCCCCATCAGGTCGTCCAGCTTGGCCCGCGCGCCCTTGAGGCCGGGGATATCGAAGCCCTTGGCCGCGAGCGGCTGGCCGACCATGTTGAACTTGTCCTTCATTTTGATTGTCATCTCGTGACAAAACTCATCCCGGCAAATTACTATAAAGACATTTGGAAAGGCCTGCAGAAGCAATCCGAGCGAGAATCCAGACGAGCGGCCTTAACGGCAGTCCCCATATCGCAAAACGGTTGTCGATAAAGGAGAAGGCAGGCAAGTGCTCCTTGTATCTAATACTGGACAACCTACAAGTAACGAGTCAAAGTGATTCACCATGAAATATTTCTTGGACAGTGCAATCTTGGACCAAATCGTCTACGCCCACGACAACTGGGCCATCGACGGGGTCACGACGAACCCGAAACACATCAAGGCTTCTGGAAAGCCCTTTTTCACCGTTATTAAGGAGATCGCGGCCGAGTTTAAGGGCGTCGATTTCCCGATATCGGTCGAGATTAACCCGCACCTCGACAAGGCCGAGGACATGATCGCCGAGGCCACGTCCATCGCCACCGTGTCGGAAAACTTCGCGATCAAGATCCCCTGCACCGAGCAGGGCCTCGTGGCCGCGAAGAAGCTCACGGAGGACGGCGTGAAGGTCAACGTCACGCTCGTGTTCACTGCTTCCCAAGCCCTGCAGGTCGGTCGCCTCGGCTGCACCTATTGCTCGCCATTCATCGGCTGGCAGGAATCCTCGGGGGTTGACTGCATCGACCTTATCACGTCCATCATGGAGATATACGAGATCCACGGCTTCGACACCGAGGTCATCATCGCGGCGGTCCGGACCGGCAAGCAGATCGTCGAAGCGGCCTTGGCCGGTGCCGACATCGTGACCGCCGGCTACGACGTCTACAAGGATTCGTTCGAGCATCCGTTCACCGAACGCGGCATCAAGATCTTCTCGGACGCGTGGGACGAGACCGACATCGGCGAGCCCTGAACGAAGCGAGGAGCATGGAATTCAAGATCGGATTCATCGGGCTCGGCATCATGGGCGAGTCCATGGCTGAGAACATCATCAAGAACGGGTATGAGACGTACGTCTACGACATCAATCAAGAACAGGTCGACAAGCTGGCCGCCCTCGGCGGGAACCCGTGCGGCTCGATCGCGGAGGTCGCCGAGAACGCCACGCATGTCATCATCATGGTCCCGAGCAACCCCCACGTGCGGGACGTGATCGGCCAGCTCCTGCCAGCGATGAAGCCGGGGACCATCGTCATCGACATGAGCACGATCTCCCCCATCGTCTCGCTCGACCTCGCCACGCAGGTCAAGGCGAGGGGTTGCATCATGATCGACGCGCCCGTCGTGAAGAGCAAGGCGGCGGCGTTATCCGGGGACTTGGGCATCCTCGTCGGCGGCGACGAGGAGGTCTATGAGCAGGTGATCCCGCTGCTCCAGTGCATGGGAAAGAACATCATCTACATGGGCTCGAACGGTAGCGGCCTGTTCATGAAGCTGTGCCACAACATGCTCGTGGGCGAGATCCAGAACGGAGTGAACGAAATGCTCGTGCTGGCCAAGAACGCGGGCCTGAGTTTCGCCGACGTGGTCACGGCCGTGTCGTATGGCGGCGGACAGAACTTCTACCTCGATTCGAAGGGTGCGTCCTTGAAGGACGAGGATTTCACCCCGAAGTTCCCGTTCGAGCACATGTACAAGGACATGAACCTCGTGCGGGACATCTCGTCAGAGCTAGGGCTCGACCTGCCCGGCGCCAAGCACGTCCTTGATGTCTACGAGAAAGGCATGGCCGAGGGCCTGAACGGCGAGGACTTCTCGGCATCCATCAAGATCGTCGAAGAAATGACCAAGAAGGAGGACACGTGACAATGAAGGCACATATAACGTTAGGCGTCGCGTGCTTGGCCCGCAAGACCTATGATTTCGAGGCGGCACGCGATATCTACCAGCGCATCCAAGGCGAGCTGCAGCAGCTCGAAAACGTCACGTTGGAATTCGTGGACGACCTGATCTTCGAGGACCCGGACGCGGAAAAAGCCGGGCAGGACCTTGCGACCAAGGACATCGATGGCCTCGTGCTCATCGTGGGCACGTTCCACCTTGGCGAGCTCGCCCTCGTCATCAACCGTTACGTGAAAAAATCTATCCTGCTCTGGGCCCTCGAAGAATTGCCCTACAACGGCGGCAGGATCCGGCTCAATTCCATCTGCGGGCTCAACCTCACCTCGTCGAACCTGTACAAGAGCGGTATCCGAGATTACCACGTCTGCATTGGCAATTTAATCGACCAAGACTGGGTGGATGCTATCCGCATCAAGCACGTGTTTTCGCGGGCCAAGATCGGGCTCGTGGGCTTCCACGCGAAGGGCTTCGTCAACCTCGGCGTCGACGAGCCAGACCTCTACCGGGTCACGGGGACCTTGATCGAGCATTACGAACTCGCTGATCTCTTCGGTCTGGAGGTCACGGACGACGCTGTGGAAGCAACCAAGGCGCGCCTCACCGGCACGTTCTCCGTGAGCGGCGTGACCGACGAACAGGTCGACAAAGTAGCATCGATGGCCACCAAGCTCGACGCTTTCGTCTTGGCAAACCAGCTCAACGCCGTGGCCATCCGGTGCTGGCCCGAGTTCGCGGCGACGTTCGGCATCTCCCCCTGCGCGGCCATGTCCCTGATCCAGTCCGACGGCCGCATCCTCGCCTGCGAGGGGGACATCCTCGGCGCGATGTCCATGCTCGCGCACCAGTCCATCGGCGCGGAGACGCCCTTCCTCGCCGACTTCTCGCAGGTGAATCTCGAGGAGAACTTCGCCCTGCTCTGGCATTGCGGCGTCGCGCCCTGCAACACGTGGGACGGGGCCTGCGAGATCTCGCTCGACACCTACTTCGCGGGCGGCAAGGGAGTCACGGCGGATTTCGTCCTGAAGCCAGGCGACCTGTCCATCGCTCGGATCGACTACTGCACTGACGGCTACCGCCTGTTCCTGCAGGAAGCTAAGGCCGTACCTATGGACAAGCTGCTGAAAGGGACGTATGCTAAGGCCGTCTTCAACGGCAGCGTGCGCGACGTGCTCGATAAAGTTGTCATGAACGGCATCGCGCACCACGTGTCGGTCGTGTACGGGCAGTACATCAAGCCGCTGGAGATCTTCGCCAAGCTCGCTGGCTGGACGATCATAAAATAAGGGCAGGATCACGCATCCTTCAGCGTCTCGAACAGGGACGTGAACTCGGACCCGGCCCTGTAAAACACGGGCGGCTGGCCGATCGGCGCCTGAACGGCCGCCCATCCTTTTTTCCATTTCTTTCCCGACCAGAGGTGGATCCACTCGTAGCTGGGCAGGTAAACCCTCCATTTTTTTGCCCCCTTCTTGCACACGGGCGCGACCAGCAGGTCCGGACCGAAGAGATACTCGTATTTCAGCCCGTGCACGGTTTCGTCGCCTTCGTAATGGATCCACGGGTGCCGAATAGCTGGCAGGCCGAGCTGCTGGTACTCGTCGAGCACTCGCTTGATGTAGGGGAGCATTTTCTCGTGGATCCCTCCAAATCTCGCGAAATGGGCCAATGTTTCGTCGTCGGAATACCATTGCCAGTCAATCGTGGCGGTGAAGTCCTTCCGGCAATGCGTGCGCATCACGGGCGTGAACGTTGCAAACTCGCACCAGCGCATGAACAACTCCTTCGTCCGCTTGATCCAGAGAAAGCCGAAATACCCGCCAATATCGGAGTGGTGATGGCCGATGCCCGACAGGCCCATGGAGATGCCAGCTGCGATCGCGGCAGGAAGGCCGTTTCCCTTCTGGAAGGTCACCTGCTGGTCCCCGGACCAGATGAGGGGTGAATACTTGGACGTGCCTGCGTTACCGGACCGGTTGAAAAACACGATGGCGTCATCCCCGTCCAATCGCCCCGCTTCCGATACTGCTTCGTAATTGACCTTGGCCCACGAGACAGGATATTCATTGTGGACCAGGGCTGGATCCTCGCCCGAATGCAGCGCCGCGTCGATCGGCAGGTATTCCCCGAAGTCGCACATCCAGCCATCGAGCCCGACGTCGATCATTTCCTGCTGGATGATGCCCTTTATCCAATCCCGGCATCCTAGATTCGTCAGGTCAAGCATGCCCGCTGAGAAGGAGAGCATCTTGATATCGTATGGAGTACCGTCGGCATGCTTGACCAAGTAACCTTGCCCAGCTGCCTCCTTGTACAGGTCGCCGTGGCGCATGAGGAAGCAGTTATCGTAGCCGAGGAACTTGATGCCTTGATCGTGCAAGGATTGGATGTAGGTTGGCAAGTCGGGATACCGCTCGGCATCGAACCGCCAATTCCAGAAGAGCCGGGTCTCGTAAGCGCTCGCCCGGTAGAGGCCCGTCCAGTCCTCGCACCACACGGCCGAGACCGGGACGCCTGCCTCGATCGCCCGCCGTACCTTCCACGGGACGCTCGATTCGCCGTCCTTGGCCTCGTCCAGCCCGCCCCCGATGCCGAGCCAGACGCCCTTGATAGCCCAGTCCGGTAGGGGCCGCTGCCGCCCGAGATACGCCGACAATGACCCGAGCGTCTCCGCAGCGGTCGGCCTCGCATCAATGACGATCTTCGCGGGAACCGACCAGAACCGCAACTCGTGATGGTCCTTGGCCGTGAAATCGAACACCGCGTAGCTATAGGCATCGGCGTGCACGAAATAGTGCGCGGACGAGATGAACGTCGGCTGGGGAAAGTAGGTCGTGTGCCACCGTCCACCCGCGCCCATCATCAAGTCTGCGATGAGCGCGAGGATGGAGCGATCGCGCGCGAGACCGGGTTCCTGCGTCCACAGGGGGACCTTCTTTCCCTTCACGTCAAGCACGATGAACTGCTCGCCGAGCCCATAGATGTGCTCGCCGGGCTCGGCCACGACTCGGAACGTGAACCGGTTCCACTGCGGATGGCTGTCACCGATCAGTCCGATGGTAATCTCGAGTCGCTCGTCGACCACGCCGAAATCAAGCCGCAATAGGCCTTCAAGTTCCACGCTCGCACTTTCGTCAGATTGTTCGATGATGTCGAAGGCTATTAGGGGCTTCATTCGCGTGCGCAGATCTCGTGGCCTGAAAAAGGCCTGGTGGTTCTTGTTGGGGCGGAAGTCCGCAACACCCGTGCCGAGATCGATGATTGAACGTGCCGGAGAATGCCGGAGGATCTCGTGATCCTTGAAGATAACCGAGAACTCGCGGCCGTCGCTGGTCAGCTGTAGCATTACTGATCCTTGTAACCATCGGCGCGAACAGTAAAAAACGAAACCACGTGAAGGAAGGGCCGAACTAGTACTTTTTTTCGATGATGCCCGAGACGATAGCGTCGGCATCCGATTCGATGCCGTAGCGCCGGAAAAACGTGCAAACATTGCCAATGTCCCGGGTCAAGATTTCCTTGGCATTCGGGTGGCTCGTGGCTATCGCCTGCGGCCAGTCGATGATGACGATGTCGCCAGAATCCATATAGAGGATATTGTACTCGCCCAAGTCCCCGTGGATGAGGTGGGCTTCGTGGTAGATCCGGCGCACGTTCCACAGGACGCACTCGAAGATCTGCTTGGGGTTGGCGAGCTCGGCAAACTCTTGGATCTCTTGGCCCTCGTAGAGTTTCATCACGATGACGTGGCGGTTGTGGTCGATGAGCTCGGGCGTGTCGACACCGAGCGGCATCAGCAGGGCGAGGTTCTCCGCTTCGCGGGTCGCAGACAGGCGGCACGTGTAGAGCCAGCTGCCGTGGTGCGAGCCGTCCAAGTAATCGCGGGTCCGCCGGACGTTGCGGAACGACGTGCGCCCGATGCGGTGGAACTTGAGGGCGACCCGGTCCCCGGCGGGCGTGAGGGCTTGGTAGATGTCGGATTCCTTGCCCACTCCCATGCTGTTTCCGATGGAAGCGATGACGCCCCGTTCCGCAAGCGTGTGCAGGGCGAGTAGGTCGTAGCCCTTGGAATTGAGCACATAGGCTTCTACCTTACCCGATTGGCGGATGATGAGGTCGCGCTTGTGCACCTTGTCGAGCCAATATAGGACCATCTTGGGTTCCATCCGGGCGTGGAACACCACATTGTTGAACGGCACCCACTCGAATTTTCGCATCGAGACCTCGATTGCCGTCAAGATGCGCATCTCGTTCTTGTCCATGTCCTTGAGCATCGAGAAATGATCCATTGTGGTTCACCGGGTGCACCTGTAATTGGTGTTGACCGAGGATATGAGTTAATTTATACGACCGTTCTTAATTAGAAGAATTAGATGCCCCGAAATAAATGTCCCATTTGCGGGACGAATTTCACGGAAAAGAACAAGAAAGAATTCCAAGCCGCGCCTCGATGGAAAAACGAGTGCCCGGCCTGCACCAAGAAGAAATTCGAGAAATATTTGAAAGACTATCTTCTGAAGCTGTATTCACCTCTCGAATTGGCCACGGTCGCGGGCGAATATTTCGGGTTGGGACCCGGGGAGATCATGTCGAATGCTGGGGATGATGCGATCGTCACGGCGATCACGGACCGCGTGTATGACCGGCAGGGAAAGGTCGATGGCCATCCGCCTGCCACCATCGGCCACGCGATAGCGGATTTCGTCACCGTGTTCGATGAAATCGTCAAGTCACTTCCGGGCCTCCGAGCAGGCCGCACCCCGAAGAAGACTATCTTGGTCGCGATCATCGCGGGGATCATCCTCATAGCCGTGGCTATCACCCTCGTATTTGTGCATTTATAAGTTAGAACGAAAAAATAATAGTTTTTCCCGCGTCAATGACCGTGTCCAGGCACATCCACTTGATTACATTTGAATTTGCATGCCTTTTGCACGCGCTCGATGGCATTCAAATATTATTTTTCAGGATTTCCTAAGACTAATATGAAAAAGCGCAAGGCCGTACGAAGCAAGCAGGACAAGGCCCGCCTGCAGCAATTCCAGAAAATGGTCGTCGTTGGGCAGAAGGTGAACAAGGACGAGATCGCCCAGGCCCTAGGCTTGCCGACGGGGGAATTCCTGCAAAAATTGTCCGAATGGAAAGAGTGCATCCCGTTCGATGTCGACGAGGATGCCGTCGTGGTCGATGACCTGAACGCGTTTTCCAAGGCCATCGACGAGCTGTTAAAAGATTGAGCCAAGAGCCACCTTGAAGCGACTTGGGGTGCTTGCAAAGTCTCTAGATCAAAGCACGAGATGGAATTCAACAGTGCAATCGGCGCGGTGCTTTATATAGAAGTCTAATTTCACAAATTTTTTTAATGCCGTCGAAATTCCACAAGTCAACGCTTCGACAAATATTTTCTAGATCGAAGGAAAAATGTGACCTAATATGGCAATTAATTTGGCTGGTCAGCCTATCCTGATCCTGAAGGAAGGCACTGAACGTTCTAAAGGCAAAGACGCCGTTCAAGCGAACATAAACGCCGCACGGGTCATCGCGGATTCTGTTCGGACATCCTTGGGCCCCCGGGGCTTAGATAAGATGCTCGTTGACCAATTCGGCGATGTCGTGATCACGAACGACGGCGCGACTATCATGAAAGAAATAGACGTGCAGCACCCTGCTGCGAAGATGATGGTCGAGGTTTCGAAGACGCAGGACGAGGAAACCGGCGACGGCACGACGACGGCTGTCATTTTGACAGGCGAGTTGCTCAAGCAGGCGTCCAAGCTCCTCGAGCAGAAGATCCACCCAACGGTAATCACTGAAGGCTATCGGAAAGCTGCTGAGGAAGCGCTCCGCATCGTGGAAGAATCGGCTATTAAGGCCTCTATCGATGACGAGGATTCTCTCCGCAACGTCGCCATCACGACCATGTGCACCAAGGTTGTCACCGATGACAAGGAAATGCTGGCCGACATCGTGGTGAAGGCCATCAAGGCGATCGCCGAGCAGGACAGCACCGGCAAGTACAAGGTTGACCTCGATAACATTCAAATGATCAAGAAGAAGGGCGAGAGCATGGAACAGACGCACCTGATCGAGGGGGTAATCCTCGACAAGGAAGTGGTCCACTCGGGCATGCCCAAGATGCTCGAAGACGCGCGGATCGCGTTGTTAGAGTGCGCTCTCGAGATCGAGAAGACCGAGTTCGATGCCAAGCTCCAGATCAACTCGCCCGACCAGATGCAGATGTTCTTGGATCAGGAGCAGAAGATGCTCCAGGACATGGTCGAGATCATCGCCGATTCCGGTGCGAACGCGGTCTTCTGCCAGAAGGGCATCGACGACCTCGCCCAGCACTTCCTCTCGAAGAAGGGCATCATGGCGGTGCGCCGCATCAAGAAATCGGACATGGAGAAACTCGCCCGCGCCACCGGTGCCAAGATCATCACGCGGCTCAAGGATCTCACCGAGAGCTCGCTTGGCACGGCCGGTCTCGTGGAGGAGCGCAAGGTGCTCGATGATTACATGGTCTTCGTCGAGAAGTGCACGAATGCCAAGTCCGTGGTCATCATGGTCCGCGGCGGCACCGACCAGATCGTCGACGAGGCCGAGCGGTCGATCCACGACGGGCTGTGCGTGGTCAAGGACGTCGTGGTGGAAAACGGCATCGTGTATGGCGGCGGCGCGATCGAGATGGAGATCGCCATGGGCCTGCGCACCTTTGCCGACTCGATGGGCGGCCGCGAGCAACTAGCGGTCAAGGCCTTCGCCGATGCGATCGAGATCATCCCCAAGACCCTCGCCGAGAACGCGGGCCTGGACCAGATCGACATCCTCATGAAGCTCCGGAACGCGCACGGCACCGGCAGGGCAACCATCGGCGTCTCGTTCGAGGAGGACTCGACCGATCACCTAGGCGAGATGGACAAGCTCGTCGTGGTCGAGCCCATGCTCGTGAAGAAGCAGGCCATCAAGAGCGCCACGGAGTGTGCCAACCTGATCCTCCGCATCGACGACGTCATCGCGGCCCAGAAGAGTTCTGCCCCGCCAGGCGGCCCCGGAGGCGGTGGCGGGATGGGCGGTATGCCTCCAGGCATGGGTGGCATGGGCGGAATGCCGCCGGGTATGATGTAAATCGAGTAATATTTTCTTTCTTTCATCTTCATTTTAATGCGTATTTTGCAATCCCCGTTCACGCTTGCGAGCAACAATTTGTCCGGGAAAAACCTACCCTCTCGGGCTAGATTCAGAAGGGCGATGGAGCTAGTGCGGGTGAAAGAAGAGTAGGAAGGAACGCGTATATGAATGGCATCAATGCCGGCTCGGCGTGCGCATGGGGGAGGGACACGGCTCGAACGGGTTGTGCTGCTTGCCGCACATGCGACAAACCGGGGTTTTCAGGTCTCGCTTCTTTTCATCGTGCGGTTGCAGAGATGCTTTCAGCTCGCCCGGTTTCGGGTCGGGTGAAAGGTCCGGGTTCACGCCGTATTCCTTGATGAGAAACGCGCGTTTTTCTGACAATGTCATCTCCTTGAAATCGGTGATAAGATCTTGGCGAATGTCATAGTCATTGATCTTCTTGGAAACGTTGACCGTGAACAGGTAATCCATCTTGTCGTTCTGCTCTTGACGTGCGACCGGATCGAGGGTCTCCCGCTCGCCCGAGCGCAGTTCGAGGTCTCGTTTTTTTGCTTTATAGTATTTTTCCGTGAAATCGCTCAATATCTAAGACCCCCTTACCGACGGCGATTGACGAGTACAACCTTCCGCAATTTGCTACAAAAAGCTACTTGATCGCGAGGAAAATAACGCCCTGGCGAAACTCGCACCTTATAGCTTTGCCATGGTGAAAAACAACCGTTGCTTTTCCAGTTCCGTGCCCATGTCCTGTAATAAATGCTCTGGAACGGTAATATCTAGCGCCGTTAGCAAGTTCTTCAGTTCGCCCTCGAAAACCTGCCCGAGCTCGTCAATCGTGATGTTATAGATGGCATCTTCGCCGAACATGTGCGTGATGGCGATGATGAGCAATCCTTTGGCCCCCGCGCTGCTCTTTTCGATTCGCTCGGCCAGTATATTGCCGAAATAATCGATGATGTTCATGACCCTGCTTGTTGATAACTTTTCGTTTAATCTAGCGCGGATCTCTTCGTGATCGGTGAATTGATCTTCAAACTCCACGTTTCCTCGAATTTTAATGCGCGAGGCGGGGAAAAACCACACGAAATAATTAACAAGGATTCCGCTGAGCCCTAACAGCCCGATCACGACGATGACATAGAAAGAATAAAGGTTAGGAAAGACGGTGCCGATAAAATTGAACAGGCCGGCGATCGAAAACTCGAGAAGGCTAACTATGTAGAGGATGTACCTTGTTTGAATGTAAGAAGGAATGTTTCCCGTTCTGGCCTTGATCACGATCTTCACGGCGGCATACACGGCCGGAAGGATGATTAACTGCATCGTGATGCAGTCATCCAAGAAGTACCTTATTAGATCAAAAAGATTATACACCCCGATACCGGTCTCGCTGGAACTCCAAAACCCCAACACGCTGCTGGCGATAGAGAGCACGATGCAGGCTGAAAAAACCACTTTAAAAAAAGGTTTATTAATATCAAATAAGGTGATGTAATTGAACAGGAAAACGAACATTATGGAGCAACAGTAGATTATTTCCAGACCGCCGTCGGAAATGAACGAAAGGCTGTCGAAATCCTTGAGCAAAAGAAGAAGAAAATAGGTGCCATAAAGAATATAGAATAATCCGAAGAAAATGACGTTTGATAGCCGTTTCTTGGCAGCCTTAAACGTGAGGCCGATCCCGAAACTGAGGCAATAACACATGAAAATGCCATAATACAGGGCAAATTCAATTGGATTCACAGTTCCACATCCTTAGGATCTGCTACGACGATTTATTATAAAAAGAGAAGCCCTTGGGTGAGTTTCCTTTTTGACATGATTGCCGGGTGTGGGCTGTCACTAGTCGCTTGCGATCACGTGCAGCGAATCACCGTGCTCGAGAACGACGGGAACACCCAAGACGATGTTCCCGTGGTCGTCTGCATCGGTGATGATGTCGATGCCATTGCCAGTGACGTTCAAGTTCGTGGCGCCTGCGAACTGCCCGATTTTCACGCGAGAAAGCGTGATCAACCCGTGTTCGACTGCAAGAATGGCCTCCGTGGGTGTCTGCGTGTACGTCCCCCAAACAGCATCCATCGACCAGAAGCATTGGAAGCCGTCCTGGTTCATCACGGGATCGAACCCGACAAAGCCTTCTCCCTTGTCAAATTCGAACCCCGATAGCGCGATGAGGAGCCCGTAGGAGGCCATGGAGCGGGCGTAGTGGTGGCCGCACTCGAATTCATCCCATGGATTTCGGCCCCAGCCGTCGTATCGACCCCTGATGCTCTTCACCACTGTTAAGCCCTGCTCCAACAGCCCCTCGTAGATGCAGTGGACGGCGAACTGGTACTCAAAGCCATTCATGACCTCGTCGGCGTACGGGAACATGATCTCGGGGCGGTCGCCGTGCGGCCACGTGCAGATGATCGTCGCGGCCTCATCGTTGACCGCGTACAGACGGGCGCCGTTTTCATGCTCCTTCATGTTCGGTTTCCAGTTGTACTTGAAGATGGACCGGAGGGCAGTCACGACGTGGTCGTGATCGAGGAAACCTGGTAGGCCAGCAACATGCGCGAGCTCAAGTCCGACGAGCTGGTCGACGAGACACCCCCTACCGACTTGGAATTCCTTGGCAATCTGGAGGTCGAGCCGCTGCACGTAGAATTCCTCGTCCCACAGGTTTTTGTCCGCCCAGTGGCAGCCACTCTCGTGGATACGCATGTATTCTTCTGCGGCCTCGATTTCTCCCATGAATCGGGCCATTTCTGCGCCGGCCTCAAGGGCCCCAAGGTAATATCCCGTGAGCATCATAATGGGACCGTAAAAATCGACATCGTAGGTGTTATGCTGCCAATTCTTCAGTACGCCCGTTTTTTCCTCGTCCCAGTCCTCGAACGCGAACTCCAACGCCATTTTCACGCGTGGCCACTGTTCCCTGAGCCATTCATCATTCCCCGATAATTTCCATTCACGGTACACATGCATGATACCGCCCATCTGGCCGTCAGCGCATGGCTTGCTCAACCCGTGGGGTGCTCCCAGTGGCAATTGGATGCGAAATTCCAATGCACCAATATCCGAATAGACCACGTTGTACCGGTAATTCGCATCGTGCATACTTCTTTCCAGCGAGGGAAAGAGAAACGGCAGTGCCTGCTGGTAGCCCCACACATGCGTACAAGAGCCCTCGCAACACCCAGCGGTCGAATCGCACCCCTCCCAGCCATAGAAAGTTCCATCGTCGAGTCGCAGGCAGGTCGTTGTCTTGAGGATGGCCATGTTTGCGGAAATGGCATCCAAGACGTGAGGCGGGAGCGTCGAACCGAACAATGCATCGTGAAATTTCTTGGTTTCGGCATGTAGGTCGGCTTCTTGGGCACCGAGCTTGGTCGCAACATCAAAGGCATCGGAAAAGAGGCTCGCATAGTAATTCTTCCATCGTGGTCGTTCTTGTTCACGTGGAACACTTCCCCAGTATTTCTCGAACGTCGGGAAAAACCACGTGATGAAGAACGTGAATGTCTCGGTTTCTCCAGGCATCACCTGCTTTGTAATAGCCACAATGCCAGCGTCGGCATGGTTCACAGCCCGTGGCTTGGTCTCCACGGCTGTGCCGGTTTGCTTGAAGCTGTTCCATAGCTCGTATTGAGGAAGAAACCACACCTGCTGGCTCCAATGGCGAGCGAACGTGGCAGATTCAGGGTCCGGCGTCGAGAGTGCCACAGATCCGTACCGTGGATCATTTTCCAAGAGACCCTTGTTCCCAAAAAAAATCCCTTTCACGTGCGGGCCTTCTTGGATCTCGTTGTAATATTTCCCACCAGGCTGATGATTTCCGTTAAGACGAAATTGTTGCACATCCTCGGGTGTATGACCAACGAGATTGAGCAATGACCATGCAATGCTGATATCAACCGGTGCTTCGCCGGTGTTCGTGACGCTATATCGAAGGATCGCGGCAGGGATGCCGGATGCATCGGCCTCGCTTGGGATGAACGGATTGTACGCCTCCAACTGCACCTTGACGGGCAAATTATAGCACGTAAAATCGATCCACGCAAATGGATATTCGCCGCGGAACGTGCACTCATCCATATGCGGATAGCCCTCGCCATTAGCGTGGAATTTCCCTCCATCCACGGGGGTATATGGCCGTGAGATTGGTCCCTCCAGCACTCGGCACGCGGGCTCCTGGCCCTCTACCTTCACCCGGATGAGGGCAAATGTCTTCGGGAACACGCTGCCGACATTGGGCCTGTTGAATATCTCGAAGTCCCGCAGCGAGCCACGGCCCAAAAGGCCAATGGAGCCGGTACCAATACCACCGAGCGGAAACGAGATCTCGTTGAGGTACTGGTCGCGGTAGACCCTCTGCGGTCCCAAGCCGAATAAATCGTCCCTCGTGTACTTTGATTGAATCATATATGAGAATCGGCATACGCCTTGAAATAAGCTCCGAGGGTGCGCGTGTTTCCTTGCGAACCGCACGCATCGACTCTCGACTAAGAAAATGCAGGGAAGAACCAAACTGGAAAAGCAGGAAAGAGAGACCGCGTGAACGGATCAGGGAGCGAGCTCCTTGCGGCGGTCGATGATCATGTTCTTCTTTTTCGTGTCCTTGGTGTATTTCTTGGGACTCTCTGGATCCTCGCCATTCGCGATCGCCTTTTTCTGCGAGGGACTCAATTCCTTCAAAACCTTCGAGGCATTCGAAGCTTTGGTCGAGATGTGCGCGGCCGCGTTCTGCAGGGGCTCCGGTTCCTGGATCTTGCACAGGATGTCCGTCGTGAGGGTGAGCAGGGTCGCATAGGTCTCGTTGGCGTATTCCTCCGTTAATGACGTTATGTACACCTCGAAATCGTTGTACTTGCTCATACTCTCGTAGACAAAGGCTCTCACTTCTTTCTTGATGTTTTTCACCAGTTGGTCGCGGAAGCCGATGCCCTCGGGCACGAGGTCGAACTTGTGTCCGATGATGTAGAACGCCGATTCAGGAGCAAACTCTTGTCTAGCCTCAAAAACCTTTACAATGGTATCAAGAATAATCAATTTCTTTGTCTCGTCGAGAAAGTCGGTCACGTCGAAGATGAAGAACACCATGTCCGCGCCACCGAATACGCGTGCCTTTCGCGGCCCGATCAACCAGTCCTCGAGTTGCTGGCCGGCGCTGTCGACGATGTTCAGGTTGAGGGGAATTTCCTGATTGACCTTTCCCTTCTTGGTCAGGGTCGCCGGAAGAATGTGGGTGTAAGCAAATATGCTGTTTTTCAAGCCGATAGTTGGTGCCTGGGACTGGTCCAGTAATTCCTGCGCTGGTATGTTTTCAAACAAGAATTTCCGCAGGCTGGTCTTGCCGGCCTCGGGGGGACCCAAAAATATGACCTTCCTAATCAAGAAAAACACTCATTTGAAATCAAGGATATAGAAGGAATTATCCTTCTTAATGTCTATTCTTCGCTTATTGTCCCGAACTTCCCGCGATACGGTAAGAAATACAACGCCCGTCAAGTTCAAGTGTAGGTTGAGTAGGCTCCTTTAATAGGCTTGGCGGTCCTCGGGCAGCAGACTTGCGGGGCGCTATTCAATAATTCTATCCAGACCCACGATCCGGAGATATTTACTATTTTGGACATTAAATTGGAGATTCTGGGATTCGTGTTGGATGATTCCTCTCATACAATTTCCATTTACAATTTCCAGGATGATTCACGACGCATTAATCCTGAAATTGGAAGGCTTTCGTGAAGAAGAGGAATAAAAAGGAGAGAATCAAGTCTTTCGTGACTCGCGCAGAGCCAAGTTTCCCGGATCGAGAACGAGGTAGAAAATATCGCTATCGCGTTTCTCATTCGAAGCCCTTTTTAATCCTCTTTTCGAGTGCGTCGAGCTGGATATCGGATTTTTCTTCCTCCTCGGCCGGCGCGGCACTACCTATCAGGTCCACGGTCAGGTTCAGGAGCGTGAGAAACGCATCTTGCGCGAACTCTTCCTTGATGCTCGTGATGTAGACGGCGAAATCCAGATACTTCATCATTTTGTCGAACACGTAGTCGTTTAACTCTTTCTTTATACGCTTGACCATCTGCTCGCGGTAGGTTTGGCCTTCAGGCAGGAGGTCAGCTTTGTGGCCAATGATGAAGAAGCTCGATTCCGGTGCAAGCTCCACCCGGGCGTTGTAAACGTTCATGATGAGGTCCTCGATCTCCGACCGTTTCTCGTCGTCCAGCCAATCGGATACGTCGAAGATCAAGAAGATGACATCGCATCCCGGGAAAACCCGTTCTTTCTTCTCATCGAGCCAATCGGCGAGGTTCTGGCCGGCCGCATCGACAACCGAGAGATCGACCGGGACTTTTTCCCCGCCCTTTTTCTTCTCCTTGTCAGTGGGCATCGTTTGAACGTAGTTATACGTGCTGTACTTGAGACCAATGGTGGGTGCTTCTGATTGGGCGAGAAGGTCTTCCGCCGCAACGCCTTCGAACAGGAACTTGCGCAAACTTGTCTTCCCAGCCTCTGGCGGGCCAAGGAACAGTATCTTTCGAACGGTCATCAATATCAACCATGTTGCTCTGTTGCACTGGATAGGACTGGACCTGAGGACGAATGGAGGCCACGCGATCCTGCGACTTCCCTCACGCCCTAGACCTAAATGCCCGTCGATCGGGCTTTGCGACTACATCCCTTTTTCTCCCTTAAAAGGATATTCCATATCGAAACATGGCAGATATTATAGGAAAAACCAAATCATTCCTCGGTAACGTCCATGTTCACGAGGAGCGACTTCTTGCTCCCCCGCTCGAGCAATTCCAAGAAGGCGGCATCCCGCTTGGCGCTTTTCTCAGCCTCGACGGTGAGGTTATAGGCAATCGTGTATGCACTTTTCGTGTTGAGTACGGTGGAGCGGATGCGCCCGAGGCTTTGCTCGTAGCGTTCTAAGGAGATGGTTGATCCGTAGTAGATGCCGACGTCGGTCTCGGGCAGGTCGGTCCCCTTCTCGATGAGCCGTTCGCTCGCGACGAGGACCTTGATTTCCGGGTCGGACTTGAATTGCTGGATGGCATCGTGCTGGGCGACCCCGTCCATCTTCCCGTGCACGAAGACCGCGGACACGCCGCCGTTTTTCTCGTCGGTGATAATCATGTGCAGGTGGAAGACCATGTTCACGAACCGCGCCATGATGAGCATTTTTTTCCCCTCGCCCGCGAACCGGTTGACCCAGTAGAGGAGCTTCTTGTCCTTCTCTGACAGCACCGTGTCCCCGGCGGCTTTCATCTCCGCCATCTTGGCTTCTATGAGCTCTACGATCTCCTTGAACGTGTCGTTGCCCGTGAGGAACGAGTTCTTCACGTTCTTGACGAACCGGTGGAAGGAAACGACAGTATCCTCCAGCAATTTCTGTCGAGCGACCGTGACCAGGAGGTAAGCCGATGCGGTAGTGATGTATCGCTTGAGGGTCTCCTCGATCTCGGCTGCGCCCAAACCCCGCTCGCTGAGGCGATTCCGGATGCGATCCTTGAGATCCTTCTTGGCCAGGAGCTCCGTGATGAACAGCATGACCCGATCGGAGGGGAGGTCGGGCGACCCCGTCGCATCCTTGTAGGCCTTTTTCACGGTTTGCAACGCCGCGCCCTTGAGATCCTGCAGGAGGGCATCGAGCTTCGAGATTTCGTCATCGATAACCCGAATCTTCTTGAGCAGGATGGATGGCCGGTAATTCTCGTAATCCTCGCCTTCTGGAAAGATCTCGGCGGCGTATTCCTTTCCGCCGAGTTTTTCCACGAGCATATCGCGCTTGGCTTGCTGTGAAATCGATGCCGTCAAGCCGATCATTATGACGTCGGAGGTCGGGTTCAGGATATCGAGCATGGTGAGCACCGGCTCGAAACCTTTGCTCATGCGGTAGTAATGCGGGGCAAACTCCCTCACCAAAGTCGCCTCGACCTGTTCGGGCTGAATCTCGTACCGCTGGGCAATGTCCTGTAGAAACCCGTCGTAGTCATCGACGTTGAAGATGCGCTTGATGTAGTCGATGGTTTCTTCCTGCGTTCGCTTCTTGCCGTACGACTGCGCGAGCACGTCGAGAACCTCGTCAATCACGACGAGCTTGAACTGCTTGACGATGGCGCGGTCAAGTTTCTGCGTCGCTGCCGACTTGGCCACGACCGCGTTCATAAACAGGATTGGTGTGGCAAAGATGAACCGCGACATAGCGGCATGCTGGCGCACCATCGCCGCAGGATAGTCCTTCCCCTCGGGTAGGATGAAGAGATTCCCGAAATTGCCGAGGCCGGCCTCAGACGCCATGTCGTGCAGCTGGTGTTTTAACTTGCGATCCGCCACGAGAAACAACACCTTGTCGTCAGGTTTCAGGTAATCGTTCTCGATGAGCGCTTGGATCGTGATGATAGCGATCAGGGTCTTACCCATACCTGTGGGAAGGTAACAGAGAATTTTCTTGATACCATCATCGACCTTGGCAATGATGCGGTCACGGGCATCGATTTGATAATCACGTGGCTCGAGGGCTGGCATTAAAATTCGCTACTATAATCGAATCGATGCTATAAAGGATTGTTGTCCACGCATGGCTAAATGCGCGGAAAAGTGAGGGGTGGAACGACAAAAAGGCCTATTCGACGTTTTCTTGGGTAATTTCCTCGATCGAGGGGGCAACTTCCTCTTTCTCCTCGATCAAAGGCGCAGCTTCCACGGTCTCGTCGATCGATGGGACGATTCCTGCTGGCTCTTCGGTAGAGGATTTCTTCGCCCGCTTCAACCGGGTGACCTTGACCGGTGCCATCTCTTCCGCGGGTGCATCGAGCGTAGGGACGATTTCCTCGGGTTCATCGAGCGACGGAAAGCTTTCAGCTGGCTCCTCGACTGCAGGCACGGCGTCTTCGGTCTCATCTTCGTTATCGTCAGAGGTGAATGCTGGAACCATACCGGCGATCTCGCCTTTCTCGAGCAGAAGTCGGAATTCGACGTAGCTCAATTTCAGGCCCTTCTCCAGATGATCTTTTGCAATCCGGCGCACCAAAACGGCCATATTTCCACGCTCTTTACGGCGCTGGGTGCGGATTTCTTTCTGCGTCGTGGATATTTCCATGCGCATCTCGTCACGCTTCTTGTAGAAGCCAAGCAACTGCGCGTGGAATTCATCGGCCTGCTTCCGGCTCTGATTGAGCTGCTTCTCGAGCTCCTGGATCTTCTCCCGCAACTTGTCGACCTGCTCGTATTCCTTGAGCATCTGCTCGTGGAACTTCTGCGAGTTCTCGCTGTTCTCGATGACCTCGTCGTGGTACTTCTTAAGCTGGTTCTTGTAGGCGGGGAACTGCGCGATGAGATTTGAATACTCCCGCCTGGCCTCGGTGCCCTTGGTGAGGTCGTTGAGCTTCGTCTCGAACTCCTCTATTTCCTTGATGAGCTTGTCCTCGTCTTTTATGCTCAACGTGGGCTCGGTTTCGATCTTCATGTTGCGGGCACGCACGGCGCTGCGGAGCTTCTTGATCTCGATCTGCTGCTGGGGAGAGATCCTGCCGACGTCCTTGTTCTTCTCACGGATCTCGTTCAGCTTCTTCCGCAGCTCCTCCAGCGCGATCTGGGTAGTGATACGATTGTTCTTCGCCCCCTGCACGTTCTCATTGAATGCATCTCGCTTCTCACGGAATTCCGACGCCGTTTTCAAGTGCTCCTTGATATGGGAGTTGGTTTCCTTGATGAGCTTGATAAGCTCCTGGGTGGACGCATTGAACTCGTCCCGTTTTTCACGTGTCTGCTCGATCGACCTGGTCAGGTCGTTGAATTCATCTTCAAGGTTCACAATTTTATCCGAGGACAAAAAATACACCAGTCGTCAATGGAACGTCAATGGGGGGTTAGGCCCTCAGAGTGCAGGGCTTACGGTTCTAAAGCAATCGTTAAATTTAAACCTAAATCCCTAATCCCTTCACCCGCCCCTGCACTTTGCAGGGGATTGAAGGCCCTCGGGAGAATTTATACGGGTGCCCGCCAGCCATGAAAGAATGATGATCGAGTGCTGGATCGGTGAAAATATCTGACGGTCCCTGGCTTTTTAGAAATATGTTCACGAAAGCCGTTCAGGTCTTCAGGAAGATGCTCACGAGGTCGTCATCCTGCACGACGTGGTGAAGGTGCACGATCTGGCCGGGATGCTTTGCCGATTTTCCCCATACCTTGGCAAAGCGGAAGTTGGTCAGGAAATCCTTGTGGATCTTCCGGCACACGTCAGCTATCGTGCTGTCCTTCCTCACGATCATGGGCTTGTCCAGGTCGGCGACTTTTCCCTTGGGCTTGAGAAAAATTCTTATAAGTCCTAATTTCTCGTACATCATCTCCCGCAGCACGTCCATGTTGTAGCCGGTGTTTCCGGACACCAGGACGTAATCTGTATCGGCAAGGACTTCCGGCAGCGCATCCAAGGCTTCCTGCGTTGCTAGGTCGACCTTGTTGATAGCCACGAACGACGTGACATACATCGTATTCCCGAGAATCGCATCGATCAAGTCATCCGCGGACGCGTCCTCGTAAAGAGTGACGTGGGCATTCGTGATCCGGTTCTCCATGCAGATGGTCCTCACGTCTTCCCTGGTCATCTTGGTAAGCCTGACCGCGGCGGTGACGCCGACGCCGCCCTTGGGCTGCTTGATGATAGTGATCTTGGGGGGATGCTTGTTCAGGCGGATGCCGAAGTTGTAGAGCTCCTGCCTGATCATGTCAATGCGATTGTTGAGCGTGCCGTCGTCCTTGAAGTCGAGCACGATCAGGATCATGTCGACCGACCTGAGGGCGGAGAGAACCTCCCGGCCCCGTCCTTTTCCCGCCGACGCGCCGTGGATGATGCCCGGCAGATCTAGGAGCTGCACGGTTATGTCATGTAATGAAACAATCCCTGGAATGCAATTTACGGTGGTGAAATCGTAGGCAGCGACCTTTGAATCGGTATGGCCTTCGGTCAGGTAGTTCAGGAGGGTAGATTTGCCCACGGATGGAAACCCGACGAGTGCGCAGACCGCGTCGCCGGTTTTTCGCACGCCGAAGCCTTGGCCACCACCGCCTTTCTTGGACAGCTGCTCGACCTGTTCCCGGCGCAGCTTCGCGATGTTGGACTTGAGAGTAAGTATACTTTTCATAGTATGCTTATTAGGAATCGTCTTTTTCAACATCGCTTCAAGATCGGCGATTCTATCTTCGATGGTAGGCAAAGCGTGACATCCGTCTTCGATGGTCGGCAACGCGCACGTTTTCAAAGGTTTGCAAAGCATAATCACGCTATTGGCAAGGCGTGATCACCTTGATACGTCGTTGGTTTTCGTTCTCTAGCATAAAGACAGCCATTACTGTAAAACTTCGTGATAGCATATCAAAATAGGTATAGAGAAAAAGGTCTATAAAACCGTTAGCTATGGACTCTTCAGCTGCGCCCCGCACTTGCGGCAGAAGTAATCGTTATTTGCCACAGTCTCCTCGAAGCATTTCTGATGGTAGGCCGCCCCGCAGGACGAGCATTGGTACACGGTGTCATTTTCATCGAGCAGCACGCCACAAACCTCGCAAGGATTGTACAGCTGGAGGATCTGGTCAGGCGTGAGCTGCACCGCAAAGGCTTCGACAACCTTCATCTTCTGAGTTTCAAGTTTCTTCTGATTTGCACGGACGGTCTGGAGGTCCATTAACTTGGAGACTTTGGGATCTACCTTGAGCAGGTGGAAGCAGAACGGGCACCGGAAGATGAATTCATCCTCCTCTCGGTTCTGGTCCTGCTGCGCCCATTTCTGCGCGCAGGACAGGTGCATGGTCCGCTTGCAATACGAGCACTTCCGTCCCGTGGCATAGAACGGGGCGCCGCTCGAATCCTCCTTCTTGAAGCAGATCTGGCATTTCAGGTCGCTCTTTCCCTCGATTTCCGACTGCATCTCGGCGAGGTCGAGCGGTGCCAGTTGCTCCGCGATCGCGGACATGAGCTTGTTTTTGCGGATGGGTGCGCTTTCGAACGCGTCCAAACCTTCTTCCAAATCCTTGATGTCGCCGAGCTTGCGCGCCCACTTGGCGATCGTGACCGAATTCTCTTGACCGTCAAAAAACGTGCCATCCGTGAGGTCGGCCAGCGCCCGGATGTCCGTGTGCATCTTCTTCTTGCGCATCGCGGGCTTGTACTTTCCCTTGCTCTCGGGGGTAACGCCAGGGAGGAGGACGCCTTCCTCTTCGAGGCGTTGTCTCTCCTCGTCGGTTTTGAGGACGAATGAAAGCCCGTCGTCCTTGGTCTCAGTCCCGTTGGAATCATCCGAGAAAAATCCGCTTGCATCCGCATCCTCGTCCGCGCCAATATTATCCGGCTTGGGGCCAAAATAGAGGATGTCGATGTACACGCCAATGTCCCGTGAAATCTTGACCAACCGCTTTTCTTCGGTTGTAATTCCCTCGGGGGCCATGTCATCGGTGAGCACGAACACGCGGAGCATGAGGTTACCGACGAACTTTAACGTGTTTGCGAATTCTTGGATGGAAAGAGCGAGGGCGCCCCGGAGGGCCCGAGATGCGTCCGGCTTGCCCGACGGCACCAGCCTGATCCCGTCTAAGCTCTTCAGGATTTGATCGTGATTGTTTGTAAGTTCCAAGACGAACTTGGCATCTTTTTCGTTGAAGGTTATGATCCCAAACTTGTCGGTCTCGACGTTTCGTTTTTTCGCCAACACGGTGGTTTTACAAGCTGAAATCGCCGCATCGAATCGAGTAATGGTCTTGGGACTGACCCCGCCTTTCTTGTCCTTTTTCTTGTCTTTGTCCTTGTCTTTCTTGTTCTTGTCATCTTTCTCCTCTTCGAGAACAAGTATGGATTTCTTGGACATCGAATCGCTGGTATCAACAAGCAGGAAAGTAAATTCATTCTTAGGCTTGGTCGTCTCGTCACACCGTTTTTTTACACGGCTTTGCAGCCGTTTTTTTGCACGACAGTCACAACTAATCCATTAATCGTGTCCAATCCCCACGGCATTGATCTTCTTGGGAAGATGATGCCTGCGGGTTTCCTCTTACGACCCGCTGGGCGATTTTGGACTATGTCCAAGTTTGTCCTCAAATATAGTAAGAGTACCGTCGTTTTTTTCACTCTAAGTCTTACGGCGAGCTTGTTGAATAAAACGCTTTTTGGCATTAAACCATGCCAACCAACCTTGGGCCGTCGATCCCTTGATCGGAGCTGACGAGCCCGAAGGTTCCTTCCCCTTGACAAACATATATAGCCTAGTGGCGAGGTCATTTAGACAATATCTCGATCGGGAAGCCGCGGTATCGAACCAGCCAATCCAGCATCCGGTGGCCGCCATACACGTTGCAACTTGACCGGGATGCGAAGCACGAACAACCGAGTAACACGGATAGAAACAAGTAATGGGGATTTCACATGTCTTCGGCTGATACATTATTCCGGGACAGGAACGTGTTCATCATCCGCGAAACCTGCCCCGTGACAAAAAAGGAGATCACGTTCAAGATCACGAAGAAAGACTACGAGGCGGCCGCCGAGTCGGGTTTTCCAGCGACTATTGAGTCGGAGAACTATCAAGGCCCTTCCGGCTTGCTTAAACTCCAGATCCAGGTGAATTCAGCTCTCCAAGTGCTGAAATCGGGTGCCGTAAACGTCCAAGCTAAAAAAGAAGAATCGTCACTCGCGGTCGACTACACGAGCCAAGTCTTACAGACCTTGGATTTGTCAGATCATGAAATCACGACATACTTCAGGATGAGCGGCCGAGGTCCCATCGATGCGGGCGAAATCATGCTCCTCATCGACGACACCAGGGACAGCGCCATCGAGGCGGCCAATAAGCTGCTTGATTTAGGTTTGGCGAGGAAGATCGTTGGCGCGGCCGATTATTGGGAAGCTTTACCCCCCTACGCAGCTCTGGTTAAGCAGCAAGAGATGTTCGCCCAAAACGTGCACAATCTCAAGGAGAACACCATCTCGACGCTCGATGACCGGTTCAAGGAGTTCGAGCAATCGACTGGAGGTATCAAGAAGCTGCGTGATTTCCAAGATTTCGTCCTGCAAACCACGTCCGACCTCCAAGAAAAGCTGGACGGGTTCACGCAAAAGAAAGGCGAGATCACGGAATCGAGCCAGCAGGGCATCAGCGAGCTCAGGGGCTTCCAAGACTTTATCAAGAACTTGGGGTCCGAACTCAGCAAACAGATCGCCGACCAAGAAGAGATCCTGAATTCCAACACGCAATACTTCGAGCAGCTTAAGTCCACAAACGACGAGAACATAGAGGGCATCAAGAGCGTCATCAACGACATCAGGACCAAGCGGGACAACGTCGAGCAGGATCTGGAAGACCGGTTCAACAAGCTCGCGGGAACGGCACAAGCTCAGCTCACCAGCCAGTTCCAAGGGTTGCAGTCCCAGTTCAGCACCCTCAGCGCCACGCTGGCCAAGGTCAACGAGCGGGTCGCGCAGGCGGTGGATGCCATGCGGCTCGGGCCCAATACGATTCGTATCCAAGCGATCGTCAAGAAGACCTTGGAAAACTCGTTTTCGGACATCCAGAACTCCTTGGTGAACATCCAGCAGGCGTTCATCCAGAACTTCCACGACAACTTCAACCAGATCATCAAGGTCAACCTCTCGAACTTTTCAAGCACCATCCAAGGCTTGCTCGTCGACGTGGTGGAACAGGTCGAGAAAATCCAGCAGACCAACGACGGCATCGTGAACTCGGTGAAGGGCACGATCGACCAGGTCTCGGCCAACCTCACGCAGAACTTCCAGAACACGTCCAACTCGTTCCAGAACACGATCAACGAGGCCGAATCGAAGATGGGCTCGGTCGTGGGCCAGCTGGAAAACCTCATGCAGACCATCATCGACGAATTCGAGCGCGTGTTCTCCGACGTGCTCACGAACTTCCAAGTGACCGCAAACGAGTCCAAGGACAGGGCCGACGCGCTGTCGGGCGAGATCGACACCGCACTCACCACCATCCGGGACGTTTTCAAGTCGGAGGTCGTGAAAGAACTCGAGAAGATCCTTACGGGCATGGAGGACGACGTGAACGCCAGCCAGCAGACCATCATGGACTTCTGGGAGCGGGCCAAGGCTGAGGTCATGTACTCGCTCAAGGAGGTCTGGTTTGTTAGGTCGCCGGAGGCCGTCACCTCGGCCATCAACGAAGCACTTCCCGAGACGAAGCGCAACATCCTCATCGTCGCACCCACGCTGGACGACATCGACATGCGGCAGGTGCTAGCTGCCAAGCCTAGCGCCTCGATACGCATCGCCTGTGGCATCGACATCACGAACGAGCGCCACCTCGGCATCCTGTCGGTGTTAGACGAGAAGAAGAACGTCGCCTACCGTAACTACCGCGGTGAGGTCACGATCTGGGGCATGAACCGCGACTTCGAGAAGTGCTTGGTCGCCATCGTGTCCAAGAGCAAGGAAGTAGCCGGTATCGGGACCATCCTGAGCGAGGACATCAAACTCTTCTCGCCCATCTTGGAGGATTGCTGGATGTCGGCCAAGAAGGACGTGTTCGAGGGCGGCGGCAAGAAGAAGAGGATCGACAAGAGCAAGGTCGACCTGAGCTTTAAGCCCACGCTCAAGACGCGCTACGTGACGCCGACAACGGCAGGTGCGGGGGAGGCCACGAACAAGGTCATTCACACCAAGTCGGAAGCGTCCGAGGCGTCGAGCGAGGAGGAGGCCGAAGAAGTCGAGGCCCCGAAGACTGTGAAACGAGCTGCAGCTAAGAAGCCGGTGAAAAGGGCAATTGCCGAGGAGGTCGAAGAGGCCCCGGCAGAGGTCCAGGATGAGGTCCCGGAAGAGACTTCAGAGGAGCCGGAGCTCACTGCCACGACCATGACCGCTGTGTCCAGCGCGGGCGTCTCAAGGATCTTCACGACCCCGCCCAAAGACATCAAGCAATTCGTGCGCGACGGCATCAAGGAACTGCAGCGCTTGGCCAAGACCCAGACGGGCAGCTCGCTCGGAGACAACGTGGAGGCATTCAGGCAAGCCATCTTCAACAAGACAGGGTTTAACTCGACCCTGTTCGAGCTCGCACGTGCCGTCCGCGACCTGAAAGCCATCCCTGGTCCTTTGAACGCCACGCAGCAGACGCAGTTCCTCGAGCGGTTCTCGATGTGGGGTTCCAAGCTAGCCGCGTGATCGCGTTCCACTCCATATATTTTTTGATTCTCTATTGTTTTTTCGACCAAACCTGACCGATCATGAATTCAATCGTTCTCACCTGCATTTACAACCCCAAGACCGGCTTTTTTGGAGAGTGATGGCCCAGAAGGAAGGGTTTCGATCCGATGTCCATCAGATTGGCACGAAGTCCTTAAATGTTTGGATTCAAGGATTCTTTTGGGTTGCCACGTTATCTAGAAACGAGATGTGGAAAAAAATGTGGCATTGCATCGAATTTTTCTCGATTATACGAGCTCGAACCGAATCTTTAATACCCAGAGGGAGAACCGTGAACCCAAGTTTCAATGGATAAGAGATGCAATCACGCGCTCTTACATACAAGCAATAAACGAAGGAAGATCTCATGGTTTTGCAAAATGACTTTACTTATAAGATCTGCATAGGGGGTATGGGAGCTGTCGGCAAGACGTCTTTTATTTTCAGGTATCTCACGGACCAGTTCATTATCACGACCATGACAGTTGGGGTCCAGCTTCATTCGCATGCCCTCGATCGTGGTGGAAAAAGAATAGGGCTCATCATCTGGGATTTAGGCGGCCAAGAAAGATTCCGGTTCCTCCAAGCTTCTTACATGAGAGGCGCATCCGCGGCCATGATCATGTTCGACCTGACAAGACTGGATACCCTGTTCCAGACCAAGGAATGGATCCAGATGATCCGCGATGCCACGTCACCGAGCATCCCGATATTTCTCATCGGTACCAAGATGGATGTAACGGACGAAGAGATGTTCCAGAACGTAAATGCAGAGGCGATCGCGTTTGCCAAGAAAATGGAACTAACAAATTACTTGGCAACCTCGTCGAAGGATGGCACGAATGTCCACGAAGCCGTGGGGAGCTTGCTAGACCTTCTCCTGAACCAGAAACAATCCCAATCCGATGCGAGCCTTGAAGTTACCGGCACGAGTTCCTAGCCGGTCAACGAGAAAGGCAGGGTCCGTTTCCAATGATGTTCCAATGGCTGGCTGGCTGACTGGCAGTGGCTTGGATTTCTAGTACCGCTCATCCTTGGAACTCAACTTGTCGTCTATTATTTTTACCAATATTGGAAAACCAAGGATGCACGACTGGAATTTGTGGAATTTTGTCGCTCGTGAGAAACAAGATTCAGTGAGAAAAAATAGACTCATTAAGTAAAAAGGAAAATTCGAGTGTAACCGCCTAGAATTCCCGCTTTTCGTAATACGTCGATTCCAGGTAATTCAGGTGCTGCAGGGCGACCTGCTTTAGGATGGGGTCGACGGCCTGCGGATCGAGCCGCTGGCGGATGTTTTCGAGCAGGTACTCGGGGAACAACAAGAACGCGTGCGGGTCCGAAATGAGAACGACCCAATCCTCATCCTTCTTGTCCTTGATCAGGGTCACGATGTTCAAGTCGACCAGCTTCTTGAGGATGATGTTCGTCTCCCCGTAACCGACCTTGGGAATCTTCTTCTTGGGGTAAGCCCTGTACCTGAGCAACACCAAGAAGTCGTAGGTATCCGGGTCCAGTAGAATCTTCGCGAGGTCACCCGAATCCTTGTAATCGAGGTCGTCCAGCGGGTTGTACTTGTAGAAGTATTCCTGCACCGCCATGAGATAGTTCTTGGTGAACTCCTTCTCGTCGAAGGGTGATTTCTTTTCCTTGACCTTCTTAAGCATTTCCTCGGGCGGCACCCGGATCAGCGAGATGTCCCTCACCAGGTAGAGGTACTCGCCCCTGCCCTTGATGCGGCCGGTTTTCGGGTCCTTTTCGCCCTTGGACCAGTCCTGCCGGATGAGATCGCACGCGGTGAACGGCTTGAGCAGCAATTCCATGTTCGGGTAGAGGGTGAGCGCTGTCTGCTCCATAAACTCGCGCAGCTTTTCCTTGGCGATCGGGCCCTGGGCCAGCTTTCGCAGGATGGCGATGCGCTCCAGCGAGTTAAAGATCATAGCAATCTTCTGCTCGTTGTTCAGGTTGACCAGCCGGCTCATCTGAAAGAGTACATATTTTAACGTGGCGTCGAGTTTATCGTGCACCTCCTTGTAGAGCTTCGTGCCAACGAGTGTGGGCGAGTTATCGCCGAGTTTATCGAGCAACCGCAGCGATTCGTTGCGGTACTCTTCCATAATGTCCTTGAAGATGTCGAAGGATTCATCGGGCTGTATGAGGGCGGTGATGAGATACTCGGGCTTGTTCGAGTCCTTCACCAAGCCGCTGTAGTACGAGATGATGGAGCATCTCGAGTCTCGAAGGCGACCGGTGTAATATCCGGCACCGGTTCCACCGGATGCACCGGATTCACCCGCGGTGTGGGCGTAGTAGACCCGGAAGCGGTCATCGAGCGAGAACATCTTTTCGACATCGGTATCCTCGTCCATATTGTCCTTGGCTTCTACGCGGAACTCGGGTGCGATCTCCTCGGCTTCCAAATCGATATGATAGCTGAGAACAATTAATCCATATGGCATAAATTGTCACTTTTTTCTGCGCAGAATAGTTGATTGCCTCAAAACGCAAGCAAATTACAAGTTAGAATGGCACCATTCTCCCTAAAAAACGTTGGTCGCGGGGACCCGATCGGGCACCCGAGCTTGAAAAACACTCTTCTCCATTGATCACGATCTCGACTTTTTCATAAATTGCACCTAACGTGCAGCGTGGACACATCCCTCCGCATCAATCACGATGAGCCCATCGGTTTTCATCTCTTGGATGACGTCTGCGATGACAGGTTCATCCAGCATAAGAATCTTGGCTATGTCTTCGAATTTACGTGGCGTGGCCTTCACTCCAGCAACTGGCTCAATCAGCTTCAAGATGGCGGATCGGATCCGGGGATCGCTGCCGCGGGTAGACTCCTCTTCCTTGCGCTCTACCTCTTGGCTGAGTATTCCGAGCATTTTTTGAAAGTTTTCTTTCACTTCGGTAACGACTGCGTTGGCCCTGCTCACCCCGACGCTCGCCTGCTGGATGATGTACGCTTCGACAGCGTTCTGGATGAGACTCGTGCGGGAATACCCATTCTCCGCCGCGAACCTGTCCCAACGTTCGCTCATCTTTTTGCTGACCCACACTCGGAGCTGCACGCTATCCGCAGCGTGCCCTGTCTTTGGATTGATGCCGGCCATAACAGAGACACCTTAAAAAACAGAAACGACTTAAAAAACGTTCCTGCTTCGAACCCATAATGTTCTCGCGCCATAGCGCGGAGGCTTCCCGTTGCCAGCTGTTGGCCGTTCCATCCCGTTCGCAGGTTAGGGCGCGAAATGTCGGTATGGAGGCGAAGTCTTGCTGGCCGATTCTTCTCGGATACTATGATAATTGACCAAGAAATTAACTTGCAGCCTAACCCGGCATCGATCACGAGATCGATACAATTATTATTGGCAAGAATGACGGTTGGAAGCAGGGAATCAATATAGGTAGGCAAAACAACCAGAATTTCGTGTCGATCCCGTTCGAGGGCCTTCTCGAGAAACTCGCTTACAAATGCGAGGACGAAGGCATACGATTCATGAAAACGGAGGAATCCTACACGTCGAAATGTAGCTTCCTCGATAATGAATCCATCGAGAAACACGATGCTTCTTGGCAGGCGCGTGAAACGTGGGCTGTTCCGATCTGCCAACGGGACGCTGATCAACGCCGACGTGAACGGTTTCTACAATATCATGTGAAAAGCATTCCCCGATGCGATGCAACTCGCCGGAGGGGATACAAGGTGCGCGTTACACCCCGTCAGGGTCAATATTGCCTGAGAGAGAATGACATTTATTAAAATCCGACAACAGATTTTAACAGATAAAATGTCTTTCATAACGTTAATCCCGAGGCAAACAACATAGCCGCGATCTCCCATCCGGGGCCTTACCATGACGACGATGAAACCCAAGCAAGCAACCTCGACGCTTATCGTGCTCCTCGTAAGCCTTGGCGCCTATGCAATCATCCTTCTCGCGAGCCTGAGGCCCGATAATCAGGAAATCATCGGTGATTTCACCGTCGCGGGTGTTCTCGTTTTCATTATCCTCGCAATGTACATCTACGTGCCCTCCCGATTCAGGACACACTTCTCCGGTCTCGTCATCATGACCGTATTCATTATCCTGCTAATGATCTCCACGAGCAGCACGATCGAGATATTTCTGGTTCTCTTTTTCGTCGCGGATCTCGTGTACTTCGTGTTTTACCTCGGCATATACACGACGTGCATCGACCAAGTCCGGGAAGACGGGATCACGAACGAGGAATACATCCACGACATCAACGTCATCGTGAAAACTGCCGATAAGGAAGTGAACAGTGGTTTTCTCCTCAAGGAAAAGCCTGCCGCGTGATGCCCATGCTCCAAGCCATCGTTACCTTTCTACCGGTTCTCTTGTTAATGATCGGTGCCATGCTCTGCCTCGTGGTCAATTTTGAAACGATAGCTGGGCGGTTGGTCGTGATCGCCATCCCGCTGCTCGCGATACTGTTCACCGTGTTTCAGTTCTACACACAAACAGGGCCGCCGGGCGATAATTTGCTCGCAACGCCCCAAAATGCGTTCATGATAATAGTGACACTCTCCGTAATCATTGTCATCATCGCTACTGCGCGGGATTTCACGGACGAACACACCAAGCGATTCTTCCACGTGCTTATCTTTCTAATGGCAACAAGCATCACCGGCTTCCTTTATTCGAATAATATGTTCTTGATCGGGATGTTCGGGATCTTGAGCGGGATCGTCATATCCACGCTCCGCTTCATATTTCCCGCGACGAACAATCGCGTTTACAACGAATTGCTGGTTGCCTACTGCACGGGCACGATTCTCTATTTCATCGGTGCAATTATGATTCAGGAAGTTTCGCCATCCGACGGCTCGTTCCTGGCAGAACTCCCCTTGGTGACCATTCCTGACCTCGCCAGGTACACGCTGTTTGCGGGATTATTGATCATGGCGGCCACGTTCCCTGTAAGCCTGCTGGTGGACTGGAACCTGCACGTGAAATCACATGACGGCGTGAAGATGTTCAACATTCTGCTCGGGGTCGTGATGTATTGGAAATACATGCAATTTGCCGATGCAGCCGGATTTTATAACGTTATCACCACGTGGGTCAACGGCATTCTCGGGCTGGGAAACATCGTCGCAGGAATTGCCATCGTGTCTCGTGAAATGCTCCGGAACAAAGATCGGCGTATTGATGTCGTGGTTTTGGGGGCTATCCTGATCGATTTCGGGACCATTCAGATGCTATATTCCGCAGCTGGAGAATTGGCGAATTCAACAACGCTCGTTAACTTCCTCGCCGATGCGATCATGCTGCAGCTCCTCATCACCTTGAGCACGAAGATCCCGCTCCTCCTCGCCGTGAAGAATATCAAGACCATCTTCAAGACGGATGCGATCAACGAGATGGGAGGCCTCAAGCTCCGTGCGCCTGCAACGCTGGTGGGATTCATCGCGGGCACGACGGGAAGCGTGTACTTGGGAATTTTCGTCCTGAACGAAATCTACACGGTGACGCCGTGGGGCGTGTTAAGCTTCACCGCGATCCTGTTCGTGGCCGAGTTTGTGTTGCTCATTTTCGCCCCGACTTGGACCGCCCTTGCCATTGCCAAGATTTTCGGGGGAAAAGATCTACCGATCTCGATGAAGAATGCGCCGTGGCCAAGGCTCGCCATCGAGCGAATGGGACTTGCCATAATGGTAGCCTTGCAAGTAGTGTTTATCCTGGCCTTGGTTTTTACTCCGTCGAATAGTTTCCTTCAAGCCATTACTCCAACTGTTGGATGATTTTTTTTATTTTGGCCTTGGGTTTCACTCGATCAAACAGCTTCGGAAAACAAGCTTATTTTTTCATCTTGGCGAGCTCTTCCTTTGCCCATTTCGAGATCTCACCCGTATCTTTGAGGAAACTGCCAAGCTCGTTACTATCCGCATATTCCACGCGGACAAGCCAGTTATCGAATGGTGCCAGCGCAAACGCCGAGTAATCCTTCGCATCCAAGAGTGGATTCACTTCAAGAATCGTGCAATTGAGGGGTGACTTGAGCGGCACGACGCCCTTGCCGGATTCCATGGTACCGAACGCACGGCCTTTCTCTTGGGGTTTTCCGGATGGTTTCTTTATGCGAATAACGGAAATGGTGCCGGCGATGGAATAGCCCATCGCGTCGATGCCGAGCGTTGCGATCTGCTCGACCTCGTCCTCGACCTGAATCCACACGTGATCCTTGTTGTAGAACCTGTCCTCGGGGAATGAGAAGTCTCCGATTTGCACCATGAAATCCCGCCGCGTGATCAACAACGCAATGATGAATGAAATTTATTGAACCCATAATAACTCGATGCCTCCCACCGATGCCTTTTGAACGCGGCCGACATCCAATCATTATGGGGTCACCCACGAACATAGCCGAAGGAAAAACCATATGTATCATAGGTATCAGTGGCGAAATGGGCAGGTGGTTCGCTCGGTTCTTTGCCGAGCGTGGCTGGACCGTGAACGGGTTCACGCGCGATGCAACCAAGGCCGAACAATTCTCGAAGGAATTCGAGGGGACTAACGTCCGTGCCACGTGTGCCATGGAAGATTGCATACCCGGCGCGGATTGGGTCATGATATCGGTTCCCATTCCCGCGCACCGGGAAATCATCGACCAAGTCGCGCCCCTATTGCGGAAAGATGCCGTCCTGTTCGACATCGCCTCAGTGAAAGGTAGCATACCCGCGCAACTAGTGGCTGCGAGGGAATCTCTTGGCATTCACGTGCTGAGTACGCACCCGATGTTCGGTCCCGGTGCCGAGAGCATGAAGGACAAGAATTTCATCCTCATCGACCTTGAAGGGGACCATATGGTGTTCGATGCGTTCAGGGCCATCATCGAACCCGATGAACCCAAGATCATAGAGGCGACAGTCGACGAACACGATGCAATGATCGCCTACACGCTGGGCATCCCGCATTTCCTAAACATCCTGTTCGGGAAGATCTTCCACGACCAAGCCGTCGACATCCAAAAGCTCCTCCCCTTTGGTGGGACCACATTCCACCTCCAGCACCTTATCTCGCAGGAGGTCCTGAGCCAAGAGCCTTACATATACGCGACGATCGAGCTCGAGAACGACGCCTTTGGCGCGCTCCTGAAAAAAATCTCGGGAAAATTCAACGAGCTGGCAATCATCGTTGAAAACAAGGATTACGACCGATTCATCTCGGAATTTACATCGATCCGGGATTATTATGCCGATGCCGCAGAGTTCAAGTCGGCCATGCCCCGGTTCAATGCTGCGGCACGGCTCTCCCTTGAAATGATGAGGGAATATGCAGAGCGAGACGAGTAAACAATTTTTTTAAACATTCCAGCCCTAGATCACGTGATCTGCTTATGGTTAAGGTCATGCTGGTGGGCAACGGCGCCCGGGAACACGCGATCGCCGAAGCCTTGGTCAGGGGCGGGGCCGAGCTCCGCGCGTTCATGAACAAGAACAATCCGGGCATCGCCAAGCTGGCAAATGGCGATATCAGGGTCGACAATCTCGAGAACTTCGAGCACGCCGCCAGTTTCGGGGAGGGCTGTGATTTCGCCGTCGTCGGGCCCGAGGCCCCGCTAGTCGTTGGCATTGCCAATGCCCTGCAGAGCGCGGGCATCCCGTGCGTCGGTCCGGTCATCGAAGCCGCACAGCTGGAAGGCTCGAAGATGTTCACCCGCCACCTCCTGAAGAACTATGACGTCCCCGGAAACATCGAGTTCTCGACGTTCTCTTCGATGGACGGCGTGGATGATTATATTGACTATCTGGGCCTAAAACGAGTAGTCGTCAAGCCGGACGGGCTCACGGGCGGCAAGGGCGTGAAAGTGTACGGTGACCACATGCACTCGCGTGCTGACGTGCTGGGCTACTGCGAGGAGATCTTCGGCAAGGGCGGGCACCTCGTGCTCGAGGAGAAACTCAACGGCGAAGAGTTCACGCTCCAGACGTTCGTTGACGGCCGGACCATCCTGCCTACCCCGATCGTGCAGGATCACAAGCGCGCGTTCGAGAACGACGAGGGCCCGAACACGGGCGGCATGGGGTCGTATAGCATGCAGGACCACCTCATGCCATTCCTGGATGAAATGGATGTCGAAATGGCCCTGACGTGCATGCGGAGCTCGATCGATGCCCTGAAAGCGGAAATGGGCGCCGAATACAAGGGATTTCTCTATGGCCAGTTCATGAAGACGAAACAGGGCGTGAAGCTCATCGAGTTCAACGTGCGGTTCGGGGATCCCGAGGCCATCAACGTACTCCCCATTCTCGATACTAATTTCGTCGACATCTGCCAGGGGATCATCGACGGCACGCTCGATTCGATGAGAGCTGAGTTCCTGCCCAAGGCCACGGTCCTGAAATACATGGTACCGGCCGGGTATCCCGATTCACCCGCGGAAAAGGAAACCATCGAGATCGACGAGGCGGGGCTAGAGCAGGCGGGAGCGCGGTACTATTACGCCTCGGTGAATCAAGACGTGGACGGTAGCATCATCACGTCGTCGTCAAGGTCCATCGGCGTGCTTGGCATCGCGGATACGATCGAGGATGCCGAAAACATCGCGGAGAGTGGCACAACCTTCGTGCGCGGCAACTTATTCCATCGCCAAGACATTGCCACGAAATCTTTGCTCCAAAAACGCATCGACCACATGGCCAGCGTGATGGAAGAGGAGTTATGAAAAATAAGCCGAGAAAAGCGGGCAAATTGTCGCTTTATTTTATCCTTCTTGCTCGAGGATAGTCCTGACCACGTATTCCATGGTCTCGACGAGGTTTTCCTTCGATTTTGCCGAGAATTCACGATATGCGGCATCTGGACCCATGAAATCGAGCAAGGCATCGATCGAGTCTTGATTCACATCTCGTTCGAGATCGAGATGGGATCCCAGCAAGAATCGGAATTTCGGCATCCTGTCCCCAATCTTCTCGGCTACCTGCCTGTATAGCATATCGGCCATCTCGAAGGATACGGTGTTGGAGAGGTCGAACATGACGGCCAATCCCAGGTTTTTCTTCCTGAGGATCTTGGTTAGTGAATCGATCGGGAACGGTCCCGCGATCTCGTAGAAGAAAACGAATATTTCGCTCCCATTGAGGAACAAGGACGTCGACTGGATGTCGATGCCCATGCCGATCTCGTCCACCTTCTCCCGGTCGTTCTCCATCTGGGAGATGAACGAGCTGATGCCGGCTTGCCGGCTGCCGGTGATGATGATATGCACCGATTTGTCTTCCCTGCTCATCGAATCACCACGGACTTCTCGTTTTCCCTTAGCCCGTCACCATCTATATGCCCCCAAGCAATAAAAAAGCCTTCTTATCAGTTCCAAAATAGGTTCGCATAAGTGATCCTGTCATCGTTGATATTGCTCGTCCAACCTGTATTTCAAAGTTTAATCAATCATAAAACATCCGTGACGAGTCGCGTGGTTGAAATTTCATTGAAATTCTCGGGCATTTTATCATTTTCAGTTATCCCGTAAATCGAGTCGTATTGCTCCCGATCGTCAACGGATTGCAAGATATCGTTCCCAAAAGTTGGAATATTCCCCGTACCAACGACTCAATCGTTTTGTTT
>Ga0326728_10002128_pt1 | contig 67165 bp, 50 predicted proteins | sample MB3enrmetagenome_FD_207602 | JGI IMG/M metagenome (GOLD analysis project Ga0326728, IMG submission 207602) | Lab enriched peat soil microbial communities from McLean, Ithaca, NY, United States - MB31MN | ecosystem: Environmental > Terrestrial > Soil > Wetlands > Peat | place: USA: New York... | reverse complement strand
TACTCCCCGTGCCGTCAGGCCGTAGCACGCGATCTGTATCGCCATGGGCAGCGCCGTCCCGTTGTGGAATATTCCCACCAGCATCCCGCCGGCTGCGCCGAGAATAAACTGAAAGATGCCCAGCAGGGCGGAAGCGCTTCCAGCCTCGGCGGCGAAGGGTTGCATCGCCATGGCCGTGGCGTTCGGGAAAATCAACCCCAAGGTGCCGAGGCACAGAAACAGAACTCCGAACAGGAGCGGAAAGCCGCCAAATCCCGTCGAAGCGCAGGCGACCAGCAACAGGGCGGCGCATACGTTTATCCACATTCCCTTGCGCAAAAGCTGCCCTGAAGTGAACCGGCGGAGCAGCAAGCGGTTCGATTGGCCGCCGATGTACAATCCAATGGAATTCGTGGCGAACAGGAACCCGAAAAACGTCACGGGTACGCCGAACAGTTCGATGAATATAAAAGAGGAATTGGAGATGTAGGTGAACAGTATTCCCGAAGCGCATCCGATGGCCAACGCCGGCCCGAGGAAACGGCGATTTGCCAAAATCCGCCCATACCCCCGGAAAACCTTTATAACCTGTCCCTGCGCCCTCTTTTCCCGGGCCAGAGTCTCCGGAACATTTCGAAGGACGGCGACGGTGCAGAAACCGCCGAAGACGGTGATGGTCCAAAATATTGCGCGCCAGTCGAAATGGGTCAAAAGGAGGCTTCCCAGGAACGGAGCGATGATGGGGCCGATTCCCCCAATAATCATCATCAATGAATAAAACCCGGCGGCCTCTTTTTCATCGAACAAATCACGCACTATGGCGCGAGATACCACCACGCCGGCCGAGCCGCCGAGGCCCATGAAAAAACGCGCGGCGATCAACATCTGAATTGAGTGCGCCGTCGCGCAAAGCATTGCAGTGCAACTGAAGAGCAAGCAGCCGGACAACAGCGGCGCCCGCCGCCCCGTGTAATCGCAGAGGGTCCCCCAGAAGACTTGTCCCACCGCCAGTCCCAGCAGGAAGATGGCCAGGGTGATTTGCACCATCCCGGTGGTGGCGCCGATATTGTTTGCGATCGTCGGAAAGGCGGGAAGGTACATATCGATTGCGAACGGACCGAAAGCGGACATAACGCCCAATGTCAAAGCCAGCTTTAGGGCGGACGATGTTTTAGTCTTTTCTGCACCAAACCTTCGCATCGGCTGAGCTATTGCTGTGGATGAACGATGTGGTATTGAAGAGCGGCGTTCACAACTGTCTTGCTGAGAAGCGCGTAGCCCGTTCCGGTGAAATGAACGCCATCCGAAGCCCGAATTTTTTTCCACTCTCCACCCGTAAGCATGGTCTCCGTGAAATCGCCGTGCTCATCCGCAAATTGGCCGAATGCGTCCACGTAGACACAGTTTTCGGGGAAAAGGGCCGACGCGTTCCTGATTGCAATATTGGTCACCTTGATGCGTTCGCAGAAATTGGAATCTCTCATTGGGGGCAAGCCAACCACTATTGTGGTTATCTTCTTCTGCATCGGAATTCTCAACAACTCGGTGAACTTCAACTCATATGACCAGCCCCAGGCCTGGCTGCCGTCAGAGTTGTGAGCGTCGTTAGCTCCAAGCATGAGCACCACAAGATCGAACCGCTCCGCATCCAGCGTTTTTTCCAGTACCTGCTGCCAGTCATAAAAGGCTGGCGAGTCCAAGCCGGAAGAGACCTTGCCCATCGGTTTCACCCTCACCTTGCACACGCCCTCGAAGACGTTGCTCAGGGTCATCCCCAGGCCGACAGCCAGTGAGTCCCCGACCACGAGGATCGAGGTGGCGGCCTCACAAGGTTCGAGAGCGCTCTTAGGGGGGATGGCCGCGTTTTTCCGACGTGGACGGGCCGAGACCTTCTTTGCGGCCCGATCCTTCTTTCGACCGATTCGCGCCTTCTGTTGTTTCCTGGAACCCGGTCGCCTGGATTTCACCCTGTTACGTTTGGCAGGCTTACGCTTACATTTGGCCGCCTTCGTGGATGCAGTGGATTTCGACCTGATGTTTGGGGTATCCGCGGCCGATTCAGCCAACACCATAGATCCTGCCGGTCCTTCGGCGGAGGTCGGAAAAGTCCCGGCTGCATCGGCAGCCGGATAAAAGGATGAAACCAGGAAAAGAGCCAAAGTTAAGAAGAGACCTTTAATAAAGGCTCCGGCGCCTCTGATCCGCAAAGACATAAAAAATCAACCCGTGTCCGTTTTTGTTGGCACAACACCCATACCCCGGGACCGAAGACATTCTTCTACATCGCTCCAGGTCAGGCGGCAAGCGCGAGTTGGCCTCATTCGAAAGAATAATACTTTGAAATGGAATCAAGTGTTTCCCGGGCCACCAGGGAGGAGCCCTGCGCCGTCAAATGAACTCCGTCCATGGTCCTGGCCATGACGGAATAGCCGGACTGCAGGTCCCGGATATATTGGGAATATTCCCCATTTTCGCTTGCGAGTTTGGCCCAGGTATCAATGAAGACGCAGGCCGGCTCACTGCGGCACCAGGAAAGGACAATATGGTTTATTGTTCTCAAACCGGCCGAAAGTGCGGGGTCCCTCATTATGGGAACGCCAACCCAAAACAGGCGTACTTCCGAATTCCCTCTGCGGCAGATTTCATAGAGACGATGAAGCCGGGCGGTATACTCACGGCGCCACTCGTGGGTCCCGAATGCGATGGATCGGTTTCGTACGGTCAAGGTATTCTTGTCATTGGCGCCGATCATGACGACCACAATATTAGGTCTTATATGCTCCACCAGCTCTTCCATCTTTTTCTGCCAGTCGAAAAAATCGGGGCGCGCCAGGCCGCTGGAGGTTTTCCCCAGCCGTTCGAAAGAAACCGTGCCGGAATAGCGCGCAAAATGCTGCTCAAGTTGCTCGCCGAGGCCTATCGAAAGAGAATCGCCCACGACCAGCAGTGAATACCGGGGTTCGACAAAAGGCTGCTTGGGCTGTTCGGTCGCCTGACGGCGTGAAATGGATGCAGGGAAAAAAACCGTCACAAGAATGATGAGTATTGCGAACTTCGCAATTTTTCGCAACTTCATGAAAACCGGCTTCAACACGCCGGCAGGCGCCCTTTTCCCGTCACGCGGCGGCTTGTAATCTATCGCCAGGCGCAAATCCGTCCGGTCCTTTCACCTCGGTCCGCCTGACGCAAGGGACTTTTGGCGGCCAGCAGGAGATGGGGTGCGATATGTTTTGCAAGAAGGCTGCTCCCTGCGCCGGCAAGATGGATCCCGTCCTTTGTACGGATTCTGAGGCTGGATCCGTTGGATTCTCTCAGGTAATTCGTATAATGGCCGCTTTCATCGACAAGCACCCCGAATGTATCGATGAAGAAGCAGTTCGGTTGTTTTCCGCAAGCGTTTCTTGCCGCCGTGTTAGCCATGAGAATGCGATTGCGCAACTGTTCGTCACGAACTATCGGCACCCCTATCCAGTACACCCTTGCATTGTTGGCGGTGACGATTCTCAAAAAATTGCGGACTTTGTTTTCATATGCGTCGGCCCATTCCCCGGTGCCCACCATGCACAGCTTGCCGTCTTCCCAAAGGTGGTTGTTGGCGTCGTTTATCCCCAGCATTACAATGACCAGGTCCGGGGTCCTTTCCTTCATCAAAGCGCGAATAGTCTCTTCCCAGTTTAGCACGTTGGGATTGGCGAGGCCGCTTGCAACCTTGGCAAAGTGGGTGAACCTGACCTCGCCATGCACACCTAATTCCCGGTTGAGGGGCAATGAGATATTTTGTGCCAGGGAGTCCCCTACCAGAAGCACCGAACTGAATCCCGCTTTCGAGCTGCCCCATGTGAATCCGTTTACCACCGGCCCAGCGGAACACCCGTCCCGGGTCGTCTTGCCCAATGGCGCCCATGGAAGAACCAGCGCTTCCGTATCGCAATTGAGCAGGAAAGAACCGGCGAGGTCTTCGAGGGCGCTCAGGCTCAACCCCGTTGAAGCGGCAGTGTTCTCATCCTTTGAAAAGTTGTCCTGAACCGAGGGTTGAGCAGGCTCCCGGAACAATGCATTCTCAAAATGGTCCGTTTCCAGCCGAAAAGCGGAGTTCGCTTCATCAACGTTGCCAACCCGTCCCTCGAACCTCGTCGGTTCAAGTCCATCGTTACCGCGGCATTTGCTCTTGTCCCGGTATGAGTCTTCGAAGAAAATACCGGCGGCGCATTCGAATCGGTGGAGCAAAGTACCCGTTCCGGTTTCTCGGTTGACGCGCTCCAATGAGGTCAAAATTTCCCTGGCTACCCGTTCCTCGCCGTTCCCATACCAGAGGAGCACCCCATCGATGTTCAGGAAAATCAGCAACGCAAAGGTCAAGGCATACACGCAAAGAGTGCGAATCGCTGTACTATTCACGTCTCGTCCGGTTAGAAGCCTGTCGAGGGTAAAATGCATCCGCGCGGCACATTCCCTCCGGCTAAAATTGGTAATAGATGAATTCGGGAACGCCATCCGGTCCCAGCCGCAGCAGTAGACCAAACAGAAGACCAAGCACCAGGACTTCAAACACGAGAGACCGTTCGTACAGAAGCCTCCCGGTCACTTCCACCAGTTTCACCCGAAAAGCCTGAATGAAGAGCACCGTGGCAATAAGGCACACAGTGACAGGTGTCACAAAATGAGGAAAACTTTTGGCGGTCGGATCTAATTCGATTATTCTGTGCAGCAACCCGGTCGCTTGCCCGATGCTGCCGCTCCTGAAAAAGATCCACCCCACCGACACAAAAACGAATGTAAAAAGCCGGCAAAGAGCATCCATGACCGGATTGCATGGGCCTGAACCCTCATCAATGCGTCCGCGGATCTTCTTCCTCACATCCCTGAACAAATGGGTTGCCGAAATCCCGATCCCGTGAAACCCGCCCCACAGCAAGAAAGTCCAACTGGGACCATGCCACAGTCCACCCACCAACATTGTTATGAGGATATTCAGATGAGCGCGAATCTTTCCCCGGCGATTTCCCCCAAGAGGTATATACAGGTAATCCCTCAGCCAGAAGGAAAGAGACATGTGCCACCGGCTCCAGAACTCTCTAAGGTTCCGGGCCGAATAGGGATAGTTGAAGTTGACCGGCGTAGTATAGCCAAGCAGCAAAGCGATCCCTCTTACCATGTCCGTGTAACCGGAGAAGTCGCATAAGATCTGAACCGAATACCCAAGCACACCCAGGGCGACACAGAATGACGAGTATGAGCCGTAATCCTCAAAGACTGGCTGTACAACGTGTTTGGAAAGATAGGAGGCCACCACGAGCTTTTTAGCCAGTCCTGACAAGATCAGGCAGAACGCCTCCCCGCTGGATTTTCTGTCCTGGCGCATATTGCCGATCTGAGGAACAAAGTCGGAGGCGCGCATGATCGGACCACACAGAATCGTCGGGAAAAAAGCTATGAAAATAAACAGGTCCAGGGGACTTTTTACTCGATGGCCGGCATCCCGGAATACGTCGATTGAGTACGACAATCCCTGAAAGGTGAAGAATGAAATACCGACCGGGACGGCTATGTCGATTTCCGGCAGGAACGGCGCGGAACCCACGTATACCGCCAACTGGCCCATCGATTCGTACAGGAGATCGTAATACTTGAAGAAAATCAACCCACCGATTCCGATAAGCAGATGGAGCACAAGGAGGCTTTTTCGCAGCCGGATCCCGGAACAAACGGCGATGCCGCCGCCCAGCAGGAAAGTCCAGACGCTGAAATTGATGAGGAGCGCAAGGAATTTCAAGCTCAAGGCGCCATAGAATATATAGCAGGCGCTAAGCAGGAACAGGCGATATAACCTCTTGAACGGAAGGAGCGCCCAGTTCAGGGCAAGTGCGATAAAAAGAAAAATTGCGAACTCAATGCTTATTAAGCTCATATTCAGCTCTGATGGTCGGAATCATATTCACTCGAGTATCCGCCTTGTTAACGGCGTCAAAACCCGCACGTCCGCCCTCTGAGGAAAGGCGTTATTGTGCTCCTGATCCTTCAAGGCATTTCAGGATGCAATACCTTCTTCCCACAGCCATTAAAGTTGTGATTAGTTCCTAACCTGATTTTTATCCGCTGAATTACCTCTAATTATAGCCCCTTTTTCATTCGGACTGAAGCACAATTCATTTCAGTACACAATGATGACTATTGTGTTCGGCAATATTTCTTCAAAACTTAAGCAAAGACGGGATACCTCGTGTGAATTTCTTGCGCCGCCTCAGCTTCCGTTCAACGCCTCACCCGGAGCATCCAGTGTCGGCTGAATATCACGTCTCCTAACGACAGATACCAAGGACTTAAAGGCATTTAAGGGCGCGTTCAGTTATAGAACTGTAAGTTTTATTAAGCCGGGGAAACTTGTAATTCCGTCTTGCTGCTCTAGAACAGAACCTGGAATTGCCATGATTTGCTTGACCGGTTCTCTAACACTTGCAGACGCTTTCGTCACTCGCTCCGGCTACGCCTGCGGTTTTGCTCAATCGTCGCGACCAAAATCGGTCTCAAAATCCGGCGCGGTCCCTAAAAGGCCTATTTACGGACAAGCCCTTATTGACACGGACTCAAAAGAATGGCAACGATGGAGAGAATCTCCGATTGCAAAAGATCATTATAAAAACTCAGGTAATTATCTGCCGCAGGCGGCAAACCGCCATGGGGGAGTGAAGTTTTTATGGACAAAGATTATTTAAGAATTCTTCTTATCGAAGATGACGAAGGCGATTATGTCCTTGTCAGAGAACTGCTTTCGGAGATCAAGTTCGCGAATTTTTCTCTCGATTGGGCGCAAACCTACCAGGAAGGCTTCAAAGAGTTGTGCCGGGCCGATCATGACGCCTATCTGCTCGATTACAGGCTTGGAGCTCGAAATGGGCTTGAGCTGATACGCGAGGCGCTGGGAGCCGGCTGCGACAAGCCGATCATCTTCCTCACGGGCCAGGGGGGCCATAGTGTAGATATGGGGGCAATGCAGTCCGGAGCCGCCGATTATCTCGTCAAGGCACAACTGACATCGGATATGCTCGAACGATCCATCCGTTATTCGATCGCAAGAAAAGATGCCGAGCGGGAACTCAAGAATTACCGCAACCATCTGGAAGACCTTGTTAAGGAACGCACCGAACAACTCCTTGCGGCAAATGAAAAACTTCGGGTGGAAGTGGCCGAACATACGGCGGCTGAGGAGGCGCTGCGAGTTTCGGAAGTCAAATACCGGAGGCTGCATGAAAGCTTGATGGACGCCTTCGCATCCATCGATATGGAAGGCAGGATAAAGGACTGTAATGAAGCGTTTCGTAAGATGCTGGGGTATGCTCCGGGAGAAACCGCTCTGCTGACTTATAAGGATATCACTCCCGAAAAGTGGCACTCCTTCGAGGCTCGGATCCTGGAAAGGCAGGTTCTTTCCACGGGATATTCGGACATCTATGAAAAGGAATATCGGAGAAAGGACGGCAGCGTCTTTGCCGTCGAACTGAGAACATTTCTTCTTACCGACGACCTCGGGGTCCCCTTTGGCATGGGCTCAATCATACGCGACATTACCGGGCGTAAGAAGGCGGAGGAAGCCCTGCAAAAATCCGAACGGGAAAAGGCGATATTGAATGAAATCGCAAACGTCTTCTTAACAATACCCGATGAAAAGATATATGAGGAGGTGTTGGCTGTTATTTTAAAGGCGCTCGCATGCAAACATGGCATCTTTGGCTACATAGGAGGCAGCGGAGATCTGGTCATTCCCAGCCTGACAAAGGAGATATGGAGTGACTGCCGGGTCGAGGAAAAGTCGATTGTATTTCCCCGGCATCTGTGGGGAGACAGCCTTTGGGGCAGGGCGATTAAAGAGCAGAAATCGTTTTCTTCCGATGGACCATTCCAGGTTCCCGAGGGGCATTTACCCATTCATAACTTTCTGAGTGTGCCGATCGTCTTTATGGACAAAACCATAGGGCTGGCTTCAGCAGCCAACAAAGACGGAGGATTCTCCGAGGAAGACAAAGCCGTTCTGGAACTCATTGCAGGAAGTATCTCGCCGATCCTCAATACCAGGCTGCAGCGGGATAGACAGGAACTGGAGCGCAAACAGGCGCAAGAGGCCCTGCGCGAGAGCCAGGAACGGCTCAAGATAGCCATGGACTTGGCCAAGCTGGTTCAGTGGGAATACGATGTCAAGACCGGCATGTTCAGTTTCGACGATCAGTTCTATGCGCTCTACGGCACCACTTCCCAGCATGAGGGGGGGCCGCTGATGAGCGCCGAGGCATATGCCGGCAAGTTCATTCCACCCGAGGACTCTAATTTAGTCGCAAAGTCGATCGCCAAAACTTTAGCAGCCCGCGATCCAAATTACACCGATCAAATCGAGCATCGGATCATACGCGCTGATGGGGAAGAGCGCCATGTTATTGTCCGTTGGAGGGTCATTTGCGACCGGAGCGGCGGGGTCGTGAAGCTTCGGGGAGCCAATCAGGACATCACGGAACGCATATCGGCGGCGGCGGCACTGCATGCTTCCGAACAGCGTCTGGCCGACATCATTGATTTTCTCCCGGATGCAACGTTTGCTATCAACAGTAAGGGAATTGTCATCGCATGGAACCGCGCCATGGGGGAGATGACGGGCGTTGCGAAAGGATCCATGATCGGCAGGGGCAATCTGGAATATGCGCTGCCTTTTTATGGATACAGGCGGCCGCTGATGATCGATCTCGTATTTGTCAGCGAAGAAGAAATCCGGAGAGACTATCAGTCAGTGTCCAGAATAGGAGACACTGTGGTTGCCGAAGCTTTTGTTCCGGGGACCCATGGAGGAAGAGGAGCATACCTGTGGGGCATCGCGACACCGCTCTATGACAAGTCGGGGAAGGTTATCGCCGCGATAGAGTCGATTCGCGACATAACCGAGCGCCAACTTGCCAAGGAGACCCTGGAGAAGGCGGAGGCCAAATACAGGGCCATCTTTGAAAACGCTATGGAAGGGATCTTCCAGACCACTCCGGAAGGACGCTATATTGCCGCAAATCCGGCTCACGCAAAAATGCTGGGCTACGATTCCCCGGATGAACTCATGAACTCGGTTGCGGATACCCGGCGGATTTATGCCGATCCGGCGCAACGCAGGAAAATCAACCGGTTGCTGAGCCAGAAGGGCCATGTGAAGGACTTTCGTGCTCAATTTTTCCGCAAAAACGGAACGACGCTTTGGGTGACAATGGATGTCACTTCCATTCGTGACCCGGACGGGAATATTCTCTATTACCAGGGCAGCATGCTGGATATCAGCGACCGTAAACTGGCTGAAGATGCGTTGCTCGAAAGTGAAGAGCGTTTCTACAGGTTCTTTCGCGCCAGTCCGGTCGCTGTCAGCATTCTCCGCCTGATCGACACCCAATTTGCCGATATCAATGATGTATTTCCGAACTTATTTGGCTACACGCGCGAGGAGATCATCGGCCGCAACCCGTTGAAACTTGGAATATGGGCCGATCCCGCAGACCGGGCGAAGATGATCGCGATTCTGCAAAAGGAAGGCAGGGTACAGGATTTTGAAACCCGTTTCCGCAGGAAATCCGGTGAAATCAGGAATGTACGTTTTTCGGCGGAGGTCATAGAGGTGGCCGGGCAGGGATATCTCCTGGGCCTCACCCACGACATCACCGAAAGCAAACGGGGAGAGGAGGAGAGAAGAAAACTCGCCGAACAGTTATTCCAGGCCCAGAAGATGGAATCGGTAGGGCGGTTGGCCGGCGGCGTGGCGCATGATTTCAACAACATGCTGGGCGTGATCATCGGCAGGTCGGAGATGGCCCTGGAAAAGGGTGTTCCACCTGATAAACTCCAGGATAATCTCAGGGAGATCCTCAAGGCGGGCTTGCGTTCAGCGGACCTCACCCGGCAACTGCTGGCATTTGCCCGCAAACAGACCGCCGTTCCCAGAACGCTCGATTTGAACGAAACGATCTCGGGCATGATCAACATGTTGAGGCGGCTCATCGGCGAGGACATCGACCTGTTCTGGGTCCCCGGCCATGATCTGTGGAAAGTCAAGATCGATCCCTCCCAGGTGGACCAGATCCTGGCCAATCTTGCCGTAAATGCCCGCGATGCCATTTCCGGGATAGGCTCCATAACCATGAGGACCGAGAACGTCGTGATCGATGATTCCAACTGGGGCGCCAACCCCGAATTCATTCCGGGAGAGTACGTGCTGCTCACCATGAGCGATACCGGAATAGGTATGAGTCAGGAAATCCTCGAGAAGATCTTCGAGCCGTTTTTTACCACAAAAGAACTGGGAAAGGGAACCGGGCTGGGACTGTCCACGGTTTACGGAATCGTTAAACAAAATGACGGGCTTATTCATGTTGCAAGCGAACCGGGGGAAGGAACCACGTTTAGGATCTACCTGCCGCGGTTCGAGCCACAAACGGCGCGGGTCCCTTCCGAGGACGGGACTGACAAGCGCCCGACAGGCTCCGAAACCATCCTGCTGGTCGAGGATGATGAATCGATCCTCAACCTCAGCAAGATAATTTTGGAAGGACTGGGCTACACGGTGCTTGCGGCAAAGGCTCCAGGTCAGGCAATCAGCCTTGTCGAACAACACACGAGTGAACTCCACCTGCTGATCACCGACGTTGTCATGCCTGAGATGCACGGCCGGGAACTGGCGGAAAAGCTCGGCTCGATTCGCCCAAACCTGAAGTGCCTGTACATGTCGGGTTACACCGCTGATGTAATCGCACACCGGGGCATCCTGGACGAAGGGGTGAATTTTATTCAAAAGCCTTTCGGCAGTAATGATTTTGCGGTGAGAGTCAGACAGGTGTTGGACCATTTGGAATAGGGCTCGGGATCTATGGAGTAGAAGGGGCGAAAATTTCCATCCTCCATCCTCTGTCTCCCGTTTTCCGTCTTCCGTTCTCCGTCTTCGTGATGAATCGCTATTTCATAAAACTGGAGCCCGTTTGGAATGACGAAGACGATCAACCAGGGCAGAAACTCCTGGTATCATGATTACCGTTGGATCATTCTCGCCATAATGTTTTCCGGCTCTGTTGTGAATTACCTGGACAGGGTCAACCTGAGCATCGCAAATACGACCATAGCTGAAGAGTTTGGCTTGGGGCCGGTGGAAATGGGGCTTCTCATGTCAGCCTTCATGTGGTCGTATGCATTCGCCAATCTGCCCGCCGGGTGGCTGTTGGATAAGTTCGGAACCAGAAGCATTTTTCTTTGGTCCATTGTCGCATGGTCCCTGTCGACCGTAGCAGGAGCCTTTGCGCGGGGGTTCGTGTCCATGTACGTTGTGAGACTGATTCTGGGAATTGCCGAAGCGCCTTTTTTTATATGTGCCGGTCGGTTTACAAAGACGCACTTTGTGGAAAACGAACGTGGCGCGGCTTCTTCCGTTATTAATATGGGCCCCAAGGTAGCCAACGGTTTTGCGCCGCCCCTTTTGACCTGCATGCTCATAAATATGGGCTGGCGAAGCATGTTTATCGCCCTGGGCATGGCGGGCTTTTTGCTCGCGATTGTCTGGTCGAAATACTACAGAGAAGATCCCGGGCTGATTGCCGAAGCAGAACCAAACGCTGCGCGGAAACCGGGCAGCTCGAAAACGGGTTATCTCGCCATTCTCAAGCATCCCACAACATGGTGGTTCAGTCTCGGAAATATCGGGTCATCTTACGTATTCTGGCTGTATTTTACGTGGCTGCCGACTTACCTGACGACCGAGCGGGGCATGACTTTAGCCCAGGCGGGCTGGGCCGCCACGATCCCGTTTATCGGCGGCTTGGTCGCGGTGCCCGCGGGCGGATATATGTCCGACTATTTGATCAGAAAAGGAATGAATGTAATCCGGGCCAGGCTCGTGCCCACGGTTGGGGGCTGCCTGTTGGCCGCTGTCGCCGTGGCGCCTTTGAATTATGTCCACGAAACCGGTCTGGCGCTGATGCTGATGACCGTGAGCCTTTTTGCCGGAGCGCTCAGAGTAGGCGTCCTCTGGGCGCTGGTGGGCGATATAACCCCTCCGGAAGCCGTTGGAAGTTTCGGCGGTATTCAGAACTTTGCAAATTTCGCAGGCGCCGCGCTCGCGCCCATGGCCACGGGGTACATCCTGCAGGCAACGGGTTCCTACAACCACGTTTTCACCGTCAGTGCGGTTCTTTGCGCTATGGGCGCCATAAGCTACATGATGATCAGCAGGAAGATCACTTCCCAGGATCTGCGAATCGCTTAACCCCGGGCCCGGCACTTCCCGCAACGAGAGTCGGCATCCTCTATCCGTCTGCTCGTTCTTACCGGACTTTTGTTTCAATCGCGGAAATATGATCTATGGCGATCAGGGCATCATAGAATTCCTTCTGACTTATTTTACTGAGATGCAGAAGGTTGCCTCTTACGTCGCTTACTATTCCGGTGATCGTTTGCCCTGACGTTAAATAAAGTGTAACGGTCTTGCCTTTGAGCATAACGAGATTCTCCAACATGGAGCTATTTACATTAAACTGAATGGTGTCAGTCTCGGCTGCTGTGACGTGCCCCACGCCTATGAAAAGGTTGCAGCCGAAGATTATACCGATAGCGATAACGGCTGCCAGGGTATGCTTTCTTGTCGGGCTCTTCATCCTCATGTCCTTTCATGGTTGAAAATTCGTATTAGTATGACCCTACCGTCAATCCAAGAAATCTGAAACTGCCGTCGCCCTGCCTCGCAAAATAGAGTGAGGACTCCAGACTCTTTGTACTGGACATCATGGTGTCTCATGATGCCACGCTCAAAAACGAATGCTCGTGTCCGTCACGGACCGATTATCAGTACCCGGGTCCGTAGGCATTAACATTGCCGGCAGGATACGACCGTATTGCAATGGTGTCAATCAAAGGTTCCATGAGCAGATGTCGCAGATGATGCCATCTACCAGGTCATAGACTCTATAATAAGCCGGCTTGTAAAGGTTGGGAGCAGGGTCAACCATGTCGGAATCTCTAAACTTGATGCCGATGCGAGCCAATTTTTGACACAAGTCCTGAAAATCGACGGTAAGACATATCGCACGAGTGATTCCCTATCTCGATTGTCAACTCTCTGGTGACGGAAAACACACTAATATCCGCGGGAAGTTTTTCCGTCCTTTCTTCAAACTTATAACACGTACGGACCGGGTTTTACGCTTCCCTGAATTGAAGGGAAAAAGCTCAAGAGGCAGTCCCAAAGAGGAGCGGGCCAAATCAAAAAGCCGGGCCAATGTCTTCCCCGGATTCGTTCGGAGGCAGGCTTGCGAAGCCCTGCACTCCCATGATTTCCCGATGCCTTGAAGAAGCGTGGGGAGCCAAGGGGGCTCCCCACACCTTTTCCGAAAAGGCCTGCTTATTTAACGGTTATCACCTGAGTTGCACTGGATCTTAATCCATTCTCGTCCTTAACGGTCAAACTGAAGATTAACGGAGTGCTTTTGCCCCTTGCATTCGCTGTGAAGGTTGGAGTTGCCGACGTCGGGTCGGACAGGGTCACCGGCGCGCCGCTTAATTGATGCCAGCGCAATGAGGCAACCGCATCATTGGAAGCCGTCGAACCTGATCCGGCAAGTTGTACCGCGGCGCCTGCATTGGCAGTCCCGGCGGGACCCGTGGAAGCCTTCGGCGGCGACTCGGCTTGCGTGACATTTACAATGCACTTGGCCCTGGATTTCAGCCCTTCACTATTGGTTACAGTCAGTTGGAAGCTCAGGGACGCTGCTCCCGATGCAGCCTCGGGCGCAACAAAAGTGGCCTGCGGCGAATTGGCATTGGAAAGGTTTACCGCAGGTCCGTCAACCTGCTGCCAGAGGTAGGAATCGGCACTGGACAAATCCGTGGCGGAGGCTCCAGTGGCGGACGGTTCCGCAGAGGACGATCCCGTAGAGGAGGTTCCCGTGGACTCGGACCCGCTCAATGTAACGATTGTAGACTCACTGACCGTTTGATTGCTGCCCGCGGAAACACTGGGGGCCGTGTCGCCGCTGTTTGTCACGTTGACGATGCAGGTGTCGGTTGCCGTCGCGCCATTCGCATCCGTAACGGTCAACTGGAAAGTAAGCGCCTGGGCTGACCAGACCCTTGCTCGAAAAGTCGTGGTGGCGGAGTTGGGATTTGCAAGCTTCATATGCTGTCCACCCGTCTGGGTCCAAAGATATGATGCTATCCCCGGCCCGCCTGCATCACTCGAATTTGAGCCGTTCAGAGTCACTGTTGCCCCGGAGCTCACGGTCTGATCGGGTCCGGCATCGGCGACGAGTGGATCGCCGGCCACAAAGGTTGCCGAGATAGTGTGGCTTTGCGTCACATTTGTAAACGTGTACGTTGTGACAGCGCCGGCGGAGGTCCCGTCAACCATCACGGAGGATACCGTGTAGCCGGAGGTCGGGGTGATTGTGAAGGTTTGATTTGCCTGGGAGTTCACCGTGACAGTACCCGACGGAGAGATGGACCCGCCCGAGCCGGCCGACGCCGTAATGTTGTATGTAGTGGCCGTTTGGGCCGCGAAGGTGGCCGAGATAGTGTGGCTTTTCGTCACATCTGTAAAAGTGTAGGTTGCCACCGCGCCAACCGAGGTCCCGTCAACCAGCACGGAGGATACCTGGTAGCCGGAGGCGGCGGTGACGGTAAAGGTTTGGCTTGCAGTGGGCTTTACCGTGACTATGCCCGTCGGGGAGATGGTCCCGTTTGAGCCGCACGATGCCGTAATGTAATAGGCGGCGGAGGCGAAAGTTGCCGAGATGGTGTGGGCTTTCGTCACGTCCGTAAATGTGTAGGTCGTGACGGCGCCTACCGAGGTCCCGTCGACCAGCACCGAGGCCACCGTGTAGCCGGAGGTCGGGGTGATTGTGAAGGTTTGATTTGCCTGGGAGTTCACCGTGACAGTACCCGACGGAGAGATGGTCCCGTTTGAGCCGCACGATGCCGTAATGTTGTATGTAGTGGCCGTTTGGGCTGCGAAGGTAGCCGAGACGGTGTGGCTGGCCTCAATATTGGATAAGGTGTAGCTGGTCACCGCGCCGACCGAGACCCCGTCGACCAGCACCGAAGATACCGTGTAGCCTGTCGATGGTGTGATCGTAAAAGCTTGGCTTTCATTATAAGCCTTGAAAAAGGTCCCGGTCGGAGATATCGACCCGCCCGATCCGGCGCTCGCAGTGATCTGTTCCACGACAAGTTCCGGCGCATAGGCGCTATAGACATTGCTGCTGTTATAGGCCTGGACGGTAATATAGCCTGTTGGACCCGCCAGACTTGGGATCGTATAGGATGTCGCAGTTCCCGCGTCTGCACTGCTCGTGTAGTTCCCGCTCGCTTGACCGTAAGACACCTTGTAGCCCGCAACCGAACCGCTGTCCGCGTTCCATCCGACAACGGCCTGCGCGGAATAGGCATGCTGAGCATTTATCATCGAAACAAGAGTCAACACTGCAACAATAGTTAAACTTATCCAAAAAGGTCTAAGCAGGTTTGTTTTATTAGAGGTCGGATATCGCAACATTTTCAATCCTTTGGCCCATGGCAGTTCCGGAAAGCTCCAAGGCGCCCGCCTGGCAGCGGACCCACACAGCAGGCCTGCCCCCTCCAAACCCGCAGCCATACTTCACCACGAGCGGCTCTTGGGTCAGTTGCTCTGTGTTCCCTGTCTTTCCCATGTCTTCAGTTTATTGGAATGTGTATCCTGGGCCGGGATTAGTGCAAAATGGGTACCAATTGTCGCCGTATAAGTTTCGGCGTCGGATCGCCTCGGAGAGACATACCGTAGAGTGGCTACCAGCCTCACAACGCCATTATTGAATTACGGAAACACGCGAAATTTAATGAAATTCAGGGAGAACCGGGGAGCACTTGTTATTGATCTGTATGCTTTTAACTACAGAAGCGTAGGCGTAAAACCCCACTTCGGGTATTCAGGCAATATGCCGCCTATTGGACAAATCACTCAAGTCTTTATTTTCGTTATGATTTATGAATGTGCTACAGAACCTTTTTCACCGCCTCGAATGATCTGGAATTGAGGAGATAGTACTGCTCCGCAGTCACACCGAATTACAGGCGCGAAATTCCGCAATTTCGAAAAATGCGGCCCATACTCAACTTCTTCTACGGCCGGATCGTGCTCGCCAAATCCTGCAATTTTCAAAAAAAGCGGGGGAAATATTCCATGAATATTTCCCCCGCGGCAATCTCCGGGACCTGCGGCTTTCCCGGCACAACCCGGCCTAGCTGAGGCCCTTATGGACCTTACAGGCGCGCACGGTGTTTTTCATCAGCATCGTTATCGTCATCGGGCCTACTCCGCCGGGAACCGGCGTAATGGCGCTGGCCCTTTCGACGGCTTCATTGAAGGCTACGTCTCCTTTAAGTATTCGTTTGCCATCGGCAGTTTTCCCCACTTCGTTAACTCCGACGTCGATTACGACGGCGCCGGGCTTGACCCAATCGCCCTTGACATATTCTGTGACCCCGGCGGCAACTATAAGGATGTCCGCGCGAAGACAATGCCCCTTTACGTCCCTCGTCCGGGTATGGCACACGGTCACGGTGGCGTTTGCACCGTCGGCCTTCTGCATAAGCATCATCGCAATCGGCTTGCCGACGATATTGGACCTTCCCACAACCACGACTTCGGCGCCGGATATCGGGGTTCCGGAGCGCACGAGCAGTTCCTGAATCCCGGCAGGGGTGCAGGGAAGATAGTCCGGCTCGCCTACCATCAGTTTTCCGACGTTCACCGGATGAAAAGCATCGACGTCTTTTCCGGGATCTATTGCCAGAAGCACCCGATTTTCGTTAATGTGCTTGGGCAGAGGCAACTGGACCAGAATTCCGTCGATCTTCGGGTCCTTGTTATACTTATCGATGAGCTTCAGCAGGTCAGCCTCGCTCAAATCTGCGGGCTGGTTATCCTGGATCGAAAAAAATCCAAGCTCGTGAGCCGTGCTCTGCTTTCCCCTTACATAGCTCATCGACGCGGGGTTCTCACCTACCAGGATGGTTACGAGTCCCGGCACAACCCCATGTTTTTCCAGCATCTGCTGGACTTCGGACTTGAGTTCGGCCCTGATCTCCCTGGCCACCTCGGCACCTTTAAGTAATTTGGCAGACATATGATACCTCCATTCTTGGAAGCCGTTCCCGCGATATTGCATATGCGGCAAAAGCCGCCGCGTTCGATTGGCGCCGTCCGGACGCTTCCTGCGACAGGTTAAAACAGGCCCGTGACTTTTCCAGTCTTCACGTCCACGTCCACCCTGCGGAACGCCGGATCGGAGGATGTCCCCGGCATGAGGCTGATCGTGCCCGCGCACGGGCAGAGAAATTTTGACCCCGAGTAGATGAGAATGTCGCGAATCGGGAGCGTCCAGCCTTTCGGCACGCCCTTGAGGGCCGGATCATGGGTGAGGCTCAGGTGAGTCTTCACCATCATGGTTGCGTAGTCATCATACTTCGGGTCGGCTTCAAGCATCTTGGCCTTCGCCTCGGCTTCAGCAGTCCAGGAGACGCCGTCGGCGCCGTAGACTTCTTTGGCCACGAGAGCGACCCGGTCCCTCAACTTCGTCTCCATTGGATACAGGAACTTGAAATTGTTGTCGGTTTGCTCACATGCCTCGATAACGGCATCGGCGAATTCCACGGCGCCTTCACCGCCCCTGGCCCAATGCTCCGACACCGCGCAGCGGGCGCCGGCGGCTTCCGCATACCTGCGGACCATTGCGATTTCATCCTTGGTGTCCGTATGAAAAGAGTTGATACAGACGACCGGGTTGATCCCGGATTTGCGGATCGTGTTGATGTGATGGACCATGTTGGGGATGCCGAGTTCGAGCAGCCCCGGGTTTTCCCTGGTGTAGTCCTCGGGGAGCGGAAGACCGGCCACGACTTTCGGACCGCCCCCATGCATCTTGAGGGCCCGAATGGTTGTGGTAAGGACCGATACGTGAGGTTTGAGACCGCTGTAGCGGCATTTTACGTTCCAGAACTTCTCGAACCCGATATCGGCGGCAAAACCGCTCTCCGTCACGTGATAATCGAACAGCTTCAAGCCCACGCGGTCGGCTATGATCGACGACTGGCCCACTGCTATGTTGGCGAAAGGACCGGCGTGGACCATGCACGGCTGATACTCCGCCGTACACATCAGGGTCGGGTTGATCGTGTTTCTCATAAAGGCGGTCATGGCGTTTCCGACCTCCAAATCCCCGGTCGTGACGGACTTTCCCCGCTTGTCGAACGCCACTGTTATTTCATTCAGCCTTTTCTTCAGGTCGGCTAGATCGTTTATGATTGAAAGAATGGCCATAAGCTCCGAGCTCACCGCAATCCCGAACCTGGACTGCATCATGAAGCCATCCATTCTGCCGCCGATCCCGATGATTATATTGCGGAGCGCCTGGCCGCAGAAATCCATGACCCAGCCCATCTCGACCTTGGTCGGATCGATATCGAGACGCCTCATGCGGGTCAGACGCTGGAGCTGCTCGTCGTTGTAGTTTCTTTCGTGCTGCATGCGGGCTGTCAAGGCGACCATCGCAAGGTTATGGGCGTTCATGATGTCGTTGATATCGCCCGTGAGGCCCATCGAGAACTCGGTCATAGGGATGAGCAGCGAGTTGCCTCCGCCCGCCGCCGTTCCCTTGATGTTCATGGTCGGACCGCCCGAAGGCTGCCTCAGACATCCGCCCACATTCTTGCCCCGTTTTCCCAGACCCTCCATCAAGCCACAGGACGTCGTGCTTTTGCCCTCCCCCAGTGGGGTCGGGGTAATTGCCGTAACCTCGATATATTTCCCATCGGGGCGATCTTTAAGCCGCTCGATGATCTTCATAAAATCCAGTTTGCACAGCCGGCCCATCGGAAGAATTTCTTCTTTTTTCAGCCCCAGCTTTTCCTGAAACTCCCATGGCGTGGGCATATTCACCTCAGCAGCTTCCGATATTTGCCAATCCTTCATTTTAGTCGCGTCGTAGGGCATTTTAGATTTGGCCTCCGTTTCGTATTTTTAAACATCCATGCTCGCCTGAACATGGTATGGATTTCCTAAGTCCCCATCGGTCGGGTTTCATCGAACCGGCGACTGATAGGCATTTCAGGATTTCTTGAAACCAGAAAAGAAATTCGGAGTTGAGCAAGCGGCCGTTGAAGCTGCGGAATATGTAAAGGAGCAGCGCGAGACCAAAGAGCGGCTAAGCTAAATTAGGGACATCGGTTTTGTCAAGAAAAAACTCCGCGCACCTACCGCCATGGATGCGATTCGAATGTTACTGCTCTTGAGTCCGGGTGACCGGCGCGGACAGGAAACCTCGCGCCGCCTGAATCTACTTATTCCAAAATGAGCATTGTTTTGTTAAAATAAGGTTTTTGCGCAGCGCGCTTTTTTTAAAGGCGTTTAGAATGAAAGCGCATATAAAACGTATTACCTTTGTCGATGATTTTAGTTATAATTACGATTGAGCCCGGCGCTTGCTGATGTCCATTGAACGTCTCGCGCACCGGCCTCTTTACAATATTCGGCATTGGTCTCTTTGACCGTGAAAATATAAACGGGTAGCGGGAGGAGCCTTTTATGTGGGACTACACTGATAAGGTTAAGGATCATTTTCTCAACCCTCGAAACGTTGGAGAAATCGAGGATGCCGACGGTGTCGCGGAGGTTGGATCGATCGCGTGCGGCGATGCGCTGAAGTTCTCTTTCAAGCTCGATGAACGCGGCAGGATAAAAGACGCCAAGTTCATGACATTCGGCTGCGCCAGCGCAATAGCTTCATCTTCGGCCCTGACTGAAATGATAAAAGGCATGACGGTCGAGGAAGCTGCAAGGGTCACAAACCAGGACATAGCCAACTACCTCGGCGGACTGCCCCAGGAAAAGATGCATTGCTCGGTCCTGGGCCGGGAGGCCCTGGAGGAGGCGATTTCATATTATAAGGGCACGCCGAAAAAGGCGGAAGAGGAGAAGATAGTCTGCGAATGTTTCGGCGTGACGGAAAAGGAAATAGAGCGGGCCATTAGCGAGAATCGCCTCAGAACAGTTGAAGAAGTCACCAACTACACCAAAGCGGGAGGTGGTTGCGGCAACTGCCACCCGGCCATCCAGGAAATAATCGACAGGGTGCTTTCCGGGATGAGCGCGGCCCCGGCTGAAAGGCCAAAGCTGTCGAATATCAAGAAAATCAAAATGATAGAAGAAACCCTGGAGCGGGAGATCAGGCCTGCCCTGAAGCACGATGGCGGAGACATCGAACTGGTGGACGTCGTGGGCAACCGCGTAATGGTTGCTACGCGGGGCGCATGCGCATCCTGCCAGGCATCCAACCAGACTCTGAAAAATTTTGTCGAAGTGAAGCTGCGCGAGCTTGTCTGGCCTGAGCTTGTGGTCGAGGAGGTAACGGCGTGAAACCTGTATATCTGGACAACAATGCGACCACACAGGTGGCCCCGGAAGTCCTGGAGGCGATGCTCCCGTATTTTCATGAACTCTATGGAAACCCTTCGAGCATGCACTCGTTCGGGGGCCAGGTGATGAAACAGGTCAGGAAGGCGCGCGAACAGGTTGCGGCTCTCCTGGGCGCATCTCCCGACGAAATCATCTTTACGAGCTGCGGCTCGGAGAGCGACAACGCGGCTATCCGCTCAGCCCTCGCCAGCTATCCGGACAAGAGGCACATCGTCACCAGCAGGGTCGAGCATCCCGCGGTGCGCGCCCTTTGCGCTCATCTGGCGACACAGGGATACCGGGTGACCGAGCTGCCGGTTGACGGCGACGGGCGGCTGGATATGGAGCAGTACAGACGGGCGCTGACTCCGGATACGGCAATCGTCAGTCTCATGTGGGCAAACAACGAAACGGGCGTGATCTTTCCCATCGAAAAGGCGGCGGAACTGGCGCGGGAGCGAGGCATTCTTTTCCATACAGACGCGGTCCAGGCCGTCGGAAAAATCCCTATCGACCTGTCCAAATTGCGAATCGACATGCTTTCACTCTCAGGCCACAAGCTCCATGCGCCCAAAGGAATAGGCGTGCTGTACCTGCGCAAGGGCACAAAGTTTTCGCCCTACCTCATCGGCGGCCACCAGGAGCGTGGAAGACGCGGCGGGACGGAAGCCACCCCGAGCATCATAGGGCTGGGTGTCGCCGCCGAGCTTGCACACAAGAATATGGATCGTGAGAACACTTTCGTAAAGGGTCTGAGAGACCGGCTCGAAAACGCCCTCCTGAAAGCCGTCCCCAACACGAAGGTGAACGGCGACAGAGTGAATCGGCTCCCCAACACGAGTAACATCAGTTTCGAATTCGTTGAAGGCGAAGGCATACTGCTGATGATGGACGAGTTCGGTATATGCGCGTCATCGGGGTCGGCATGCACCTCGGGATCGCTGCAGCCTTCGCACGTGCTCCGTGCGATGGGAGTCCCGTTCACCATGGCGCACGGGTCGATCAGGTTCAGCCTCAGCGTGTACAATACCATCGAGGAAATTGACTTCGTAATCGAAAAACTGCCGCCTATAATAGATACGCTCAGGAGTATGTCGCCCTACTGGAAAACGGGCGCTCAGCTTTGTCAGGAAGCCTGATCCCGGCGATAAGGATTTCTTATATGGCCGGTCCGCTATTGCTACGGACCGGTTTTTTTTTGGGAAAAGGTGATTTTCCGCTACGGGAATGTTAAATGAGATGCGGCGATGCGCTCCAGCACGTCCGAAGACTTGATTCGATGCCGGCCAGTTTGGCCCGTAGATGCCCGCGGGGCGGCCCTCGCAGTAACTTTGCCGTGAGTCGCTCTGTCGCCCGAAGGAAGGACCATGGAGGATAAACTCGTATTCGATCACTGCAAAACCGAGATTGAAACCGACCGGCATTTTCGGGAGGAGATTCCCTCAATCGTCGAAAACCTGGTCGGTTCCTGTGACAACGGCGATTGCTTCGACCATGTGGGACCCGAGCCGATTCCGTCCAGGGAGGCGGTCGTTGACATAGTAGACCGGGTCAGAAGGCTGCTTTATCCGGGATATTTCATCAGGAACCGGCTTGAAAAGTTCAACCTGGGCTACTACTTCGGCCAGGAGGCGACGGCGCTCTTCGAACTCATGTCGGAGCAAATAGCCCTCGCCCTGCGCCATGACTGTATCCGCCACGACCTGCCCTGCGTACAGTGTGAGGAATTGGGCCAGAGGGCGACGGTCAGTTTCATGCGCGACCTCCCCTCACTGCGGCTGATGCTGGCCAGTGACGTACGCGCCGCATACCAGGGCGACCCGGCCGCCAAGAGCTATGACGAAATAATCTTCAGCTATCCGGGGCTTTTTGCGGTAACGGTCTACCGGATGGCCCACCAGCTCCGGGAGCAGAATATTCCCTTCATTCCCCGCATCATTACCGAATACGCACACAGCGTGACCGGGATCGACATCCACCCCGGCGCTCATATCGGAGAGAGTTTCTTTATCGATCACGGCACTGGAGTCGTGGTGGGCGAAACGACCGAGATCGGCGACCGTGTGAGACTCTACCAGGGCGTGACGCTCGGGGCGCTTTCGCTCCCACGGGATGCCGGCGAACAGCTTAGAAATAAGAAGCGCCATCCGACCATCCAGGACGATGTGATCATCTATTCAGGGGCGACTATCCTTGGTGGAAATACCGTCATCGGAGCAAGGTCGATAATCGGCGGTAATGTCTGGCTAACCGAATCCGTTCCGCCGGATACCCGTATAATCCTGAAAAAACCCGAGCTTATCTATACCGAACAAATAGAGGAGGGGCGGCTTTTTGAAGTATAGAGGGCTTCACGTCTCACCTTAAGGCCAACTGCAGAAGCGGTGTAAATAGGTCCAGGTACCCGTTTGCGCAGATGAGCGTGCCGACCGCAGCCAGCAGTATAGAGAAAGAAAGTACGGGGAGGCTTTCCGCTATAATCGACACCGACGCCATGACAATGGCTATTTGCAGCAAAACTTCGGCATATTCGAAATGAAGGTCCTTGGCCCTGTTTTCATCCCGTTGCTTTTCAAGCCTGACGGCTTCCTCCTGAATACTTTTCTTTTCATTTGCGTACCTGGATTCCTCGGCGGCAAGCGTTCCGATTGAAGACTGGACACTTTCCCTGGCGTTGGGGCTCAAGCCTTCCGATATCATAAGCTCGTTTTCGAGCATCATCTTCTGGCTCTTATAAAGGTGCTCCCTGATCGCTTTGGCCTGGTAGTAGGCCCATTGATCGGAGGCCTGTTGCTGAGACAGAAGCATCTCCTTCATCGCGTGATTTCCGCCAAGTGAAGCGATAGCCAACACCACTGCAAAAACTGCGGTGACCAGGGCTATGTTCCGCGAAAACCTATTCTCCTTTACCTCTTTGAGTTCTTCGGGATTTGGCACTTCCACTTCAGCCATCTTCCACCTCGTCTCCGCTCTGTGCCGGCCGGCGATCATTCACTATGCGCGGCGCCCAAACCGTTGGGTTGCATGTCGTGCTTTTCGTCTCGATCTTCATTCGCGCCCGCTGCGAATTACTGATTCTGCTTCCCACTTCCTGCTCCTCGCGCTTGCTGCATGCGTTATCTTATTTTAAGATTGGTTTTGCCTACTTCAACGCCTTGTTTTGTGCGATAAGGAAAGCCTTGTTAAACTTCAGGTCCGCTATTCCAGCCCTATCCGGGAGCGTCCCGCCATGAAACTTAAAACCCTTGACTACCTGATATGCCCCGCCTGCCTGCCCGAGGAGGCGGAGTTGAGTCTTGGACATGCTCAAATTGCGTTCGATGAAGTAGACGAAGGCGTTCTGGAGTGTAATCGCTGCGGGCATGCATACCGGATTGAAAAAGGGGTCGCCGATATAACAGTCCGGCATGCCGGGACGAGAGGTAAAGGTTTGCCGCGCTATGAGGAACCGGACCTTTTGTCCGCCTACCTCTGGAGCCATTACGCCGATCTTTTCGAAGATCCCGACTCTACCGGCGCTTACGCGGGGTGGGCCGAACTGATTGCACCGGCCTCGGGGGCCGCGCTTGACGCCGGATGCGCGACCGGCAGGTTTTCCTTCGAAATGTCGCGCAAGTGTGAATTTGTCATAGGGGTGGATCTCTCCGAAAATTTCATTCGCGCGGCAAGGCGGATTATGCGGGACCGGAGGCTGATTTTCCAAATCAGGGAAGAAGGCCGCATTTATTCGGACAGGACCTTCGTTTTGCCTCCCGGGTGGGACTCCGAAAAAGTGGAATTCCTGGTGGCCGATGCCGCCACGCTGCCGTTTCGGTCCGGGTGCTTCGCTTGCGTGGCTTCTCTGAACTTGCTGGACAAAATAGCACGCCCGCTGCAGCATGTGCGGGAGGCGGACCGGGCCGCGCGACCGGCCGGGGCCCAATTGCTTATAGCCGATCCTTTTTCCTGGTCCGAGGAGGTATGCGACTCCGGGATGTGGCTCGGCGGCACCGACTGCGGAAGATTCGCGGGGGCCGCTATAGACAATATTTCACGCCTGCTCTCCGGTGAAGACGCTATGGCCGGGCCCGCCTGGGAAATCGCCCGCAAGGGTGAAATATGGTGGAAAATCCGTAATCACAGGAACCACTTTGAGCTAATAAGAAGCCTCTTCGTCAAGGCGCAAAGATAAGGGTGATCGGGACGCATATGGCCGGCGGCCCGGCTGTCCCCATGACGGACATGCTTTTCACATTTGAATGAAAAGGGCTTTTCAATGCTCGATTTTGATTTTCTTGCAGACCTTGCCAGGGAAGCCGGGAAAGCCATCCTGGAGGTCTACGACACCGATTTCGAGGTGAAGCGAAAAGATGACCGCTCACCGCTTACGCTCGCCGACATGCGCTCACACAGGATAATCGCCGATTCGTTGCGTTCCCGCTACCCCGAGATTCCGGTTCTTTCAGAAGAAGGCCGTGACGTATCTTTCGACGTCAGGAGGAACTGGAACAGGTTCTGGCTTGTCGATCCGCTTGACGGGACAAAGGAGTTTGTCAAACGAAACGGTGAATTCACCGTTAACATTGCCCTGGTCGAAGGTCGCACGCCCGTAGTGGGCATAATCCATATTCCGGTCGCAAACCGGCTCTTCATGGCGGATGTGCGCGAAGGGTGCTGGGAAATTTCGCCTGACGGTCGAAGGAGGCTCGAGGTCGCCCGGCCCCCCGCCCCCGCCGGCGAAGCCGTCCGAATCGTAAGAAGCCGCTCTCATCCGTCCCCCGGGCTGGAGGAATTGCTGTCCCTCATTCCGGCCCACGAGATCATCAACCGGGGGAGCGCTCTCAAGTTCTGCTCCGTGGCCTCCGGTGAGGCGGACTTTTATCCGAGGTTCGGACCCACCTGGGAGTGGGACACGGCCGCGGGCCAGGCGATCGTCACTGCCGCGGGCGGAGTCATGATCGGTTTGTCGGGGGAGCCTTTTGTCTATAACAAGCCGAACTTGCTGAACGGACCGTTTATCGTGTCTTCGAGCATGGAGTGGCTGCGGAGAACCGGCATACTGGAAAGGGCCGCGAAGTTGTCCCTGTAAAGTGCCGGCGTGGAAACCTCCCGTGAATCAAACTCTCCCGGCTCCTACTATCGCTTCCCGCTCCTTGCTTCCCAAAATGGAAAAGGCGGCCTGACGCCGCCTATTCTCGCTTCGATCTGATTTTGATCTGATTGGTACTATACTGCCTTTCTGGCCGGCACGGATCGGACCTGGAAATTCTTGATGGTGATCTCATCTTGCCGCAGAATTGCAGCCTGAAAGGTACTTAACCTGTCGCAGTTTTTGGCGCATTCGTCCTTGTCGAGGTGAATATATTCACAACTTCTACAAGGGCTTTCCATGGTCTTGGCAAATGCAAGCATGGGCTGTTCCTCCGGGACCGAAAGAGTAAGAGAACGGGGTAGTCGAAACGGGCCGATGATAAGACATATTTTCACAATCTGTCAAGACAAAATTGTGTCAATTGCTTAAAAATTTAAGTTTTTCCGAAAATATAGGCGCACAAACTCAACAATTGGGATCGAATTGTCACAAATCTGTTCCTCGCCAATCTGTTTTCCGGCTATTCCAGGGCCGTTTTGTTGAGAATGCGCGGCGCTCATTCGACTTTTTTCACGATTGCCGCATCGATTGATATTGACCCGCAACGGAACTGCTGGTATAGGAAAACGTCGGAAAATATTTTCACTATCCACCTGCCCTTTCTGTTGCGGCCAGGCCGGGCGGTGGTGTGCGTGTTTGTTTCCAACCCTTTCTCCCTAATTGTTCCGGCTCGGGTTCATTTTTTCCACCCGGAAAAATGGCCAAGGGTGCCGAACTGTGTTGCGGTTCGTGCTTCTTTTTAACAGATCCCGCTGTTGTGACCGGCGGGGTGTCGTGTGGAATTTCGCCGTTGAGGAGGGTACTTATGTTTGACGAGAAGGTACTTGCAAAAATTCAAGCTGGTAAAGAAAAATGGGACCAGGGACCTGTTGCCAAGACACTCGCGAAGAATCCCGAAGCAAAGCCCGTCTTTACCACGATTTCCGGGACTCCGGTCGAGAGGCTCTATACGCCTTTGGATGTGAAAGGCCTCGATTATGACCGCGACCTCGGCTACCCCGGTATGTTTCCGTACACCCGGGGCGTACAGCCTACCATGTACCGCGGCCGCTACTGGACGATGCGTCAGTACGCGGGATTTGGAGACGCCAAGGGCACCAATGAACGTTACCGCTATCTGCTGGGCCAGGGACAAACCGGCCTCAGCGTTGCTTTCCATCTCCCCACTCAGGCCGGCTACGACTCGGACCATCCGCTTTCCATGGGCGAAGTCGGCAAGGTCGGTGTGGCGATCGACCACATCGATGATATGCGAATCCTTTTTGACCAGATCAATTTGGGCAAGGTCAGCACCTCGATGACCATCAATGCAGCGGCCACAGTACTGCTCGCGATGTATCTGTCAATCGCCGACGAACAGGGCGTTCCCTGGGACAAGGTCGCCGGTACCGTCCAAAATGATGTTTTGAAAGAGATCATCTGCCGCGGCCAGTATGTTTATCCCCCGAAGCAGACCATCAGGCTTGCGGTCGACCTGATCGACTTCTGCCAGAAAAAAGTCCCCAGGTGGAATTCGATCAGCATCAGCGGCTACCATATCCGCGAATCGGGATCCACTGCCGCCCAGGAAATGGCTTTCACTATAGCCGACGGTATCGCTTACGCGCAGGCCTGCGTCGATCGTGGTATGGACGTCGATGCCTTCGCCGGACGGCTCAGCTTCTTCTTCAACGCATTCACGAACGTACTCGAGGAAGTTGCCAAATTCCGCGCAGGCCGCAGGTATTGGGCAAAGGTCATGCGCGACCGCTTCAAGGCAAAAGATCCACGCTCGATGATGCTGCGCTACCATGTGCAAACCGGCGGCGTCACCCTGACGGCCCAGCAGCCGCTCAACAACATCGTTCGTGTTGGTCTGCAGACTTACGCAACCGCTCTTGGCGGAGGACAGTCGCTGCACACCAACTCCTATGACGAAGCCCTCTGTCTGCCCACGCAGCAGGCGGTCACCATTGCCCTGCGCACCCAGCAGATCGTTGCAGAGGAAAGCGGCGCAACCGACACCATCGATCCGCTTGCCGGCTGCTACTATGTTGAAAGCATGACCGAAAAGATCGAAGCCGAGATCGACGATTACATCAAAAAGATCGACGCCATGGGCGGAACCCTCGTTGCGATCGAGCAGGGCTACATCCAGAAAGAGATCCAGAACAGCTCCTACCGGTTCCAGAAAGAGATCGAGTCCGGTGAGCGCGTTTACGTAGGCATAAACAAATACACCATGGAAGAGCCTCCTCCGACCGGTCTTCTCAAAATTGACATGTCCGTTGGCGATGCTAAGGCCATCGAACTGAAGAAATTCCGCGCGACAAGAGACCAGGCAAAGTGGAAAGCGGCCCTGGACAAACTGCGCGAGATTTCCAAGACGGATGAAAACGTCATGCCTTATGTTATCGATGCCGTTAAAGCCAAAGCTACCCTGGGCGAAATCTGCGACGTGTGGCGTGAAGTATTTGGCGAGTACCGGCCGAAAGAATTCGTATAAGACTGGTGCCGAACAGTTGAGACTCAGTTATATTGGAGGAAAATTCCATGGCTAAAAAAATTAAGATGATTATGGCAAAACCCGGTCTGGACGGACACGATCGCGGCGCCAAACTCTTGGCAAGGATATTTGCTGAAGCGGGTATGGAAGTCGTTTACACCGGATTGCGCCAGACCCCGGAGATGATCGTTGCGGCAGCCGAGCAGGAAGACGCAGACGTTGTCGGCATGAGCAGCCTCTCCGGCGTTCACAACTACTTCTTCCCCAGGGTCGTAGAGCTCATGAAGCAGAAGGGGCTCAAAGACGTGCTGCTCGTCGGCGGCGGAATTATCCCCGAAGAAGACTACGATTTTCTGAAAAAATCGGGCATGGCCGCCATTTTCGGGCCGGGCACCAACACCGGCGAAATCGTCAAGTACATCCAGACCAACGTGCGCCAACGCTAGTAAGCGGCTAAGTTGGGCAACTTTTTCGCCCTACTGCCGGTACAGGTAAAGGAACCCGTCCGCTAACGCGGGCGGGTTCCAAAAGTTTTCGCCTTGAAAGGAATGAACCACTATGCCCTTGAATTTGGCGGCGCAAATCCTGGAAGGCGTTCCCCGGGCGGCCGCGCGTCTCATCTCCTGGCTCGAGGACGAGGACGCCAGAGGCTACGAATGCATGGCGCAACTCTACTCCCACACGGGAAGAGCGTACGTAATCGGAATAACCGGGTCGCCGGGGGCCGGGAAAAGCACTCTTACGGACAAGCTGGCGCGCGTCATTCGCAACAGGAGCGGTCTGAAGATCGGAATCATTGCCGTGGACCCTTCAAGCCCCTTTACAGGGGGCGCCCTTTTGGGAGACAGGGTCCGAATGAGCGAATTAAGCAATGATCCCGATATCTATATTCGAAGCATGGCCACGCGAGGATTTCTCGGAGGCATGGCCAAAGCCACTGGAGATGTTGTAAAGGTCTTGGACGCCTTCGGCAAGGATATCATCATAATAGAAACCGTCGGAGTCGGACAGGATGAGATCGATATAATCGGCATTGCCGATACGACCTGTCTCGTTTTGGTTCCCGGCCTGGGCGACGCAATACAGAGCATGAAGGCCGGTATTATGGAAATAGCCGATGTATTCGTCGTGAACAAGGCCGACAAACAGGGCGCCGATCAGCTCTGCAACGAAGTTTGCTCCAGACTTGAAATCGATGCCCATATCAAGAAAACCAGTTGGACTGCTCCGGTAAATAAGGCGATCGCCGTCGAAGATATCGGCGTTGAGGAGCTGTGGCTCTCCATAGAGGCGCACCGCAAACACCTGCTCGATTCCGGCAGGTTTCTCGAACAAAGGCGCAATCGGACCCGAACGGAAACTTTGCGGATGATACACGGAGAACTTTTCCGGGTCATCCGGGAGCAGTTGGAGAAGGACGGACGGCTCGACACCGCTGTCGAAGAACTGATGGAGAGAAAGAGAGACCCCTACTCACTGATGCGCGAAATTATCGGTGAGTGGCTTTCTATTTCCAAATTCCAGAAGGAGGCGTCATGAAGATACTCAAAGTTGACCACATCGGTATTGCGGTAAGTAGTATCGACGAAGTGAAAAAGTTATACACTGACATACTCGGCATCGAGCACCTCGGAAACGAAACTGTTGCCGAGCAAAAGGTGACGACGGCCTTCTTCCCGGTGGGAGAAACCGAACTCGAGCTCCTCGAATCGACCGCCCCCGACGGCCCGATCGGCAAATTCATCGAAGCGAAGGGACAGGGAGTTCAACATATTGCATTCCGCGTTGACAACCTGGAGAAAGCCCTCGAAGAGCTGAAGGCAAAAGGGGTAAGGCTGATCGACGAAAAACCGAGGAAAGGCGCCGGCGGGGCCAAGATCGCCTTCCTGCATCCAAAATCGACCTTCGGCGTTCTCGTGGAGCTGTCGGAAAGATAGTCAATCGAAAGCACCGGGATTGTATTTATCGAGTACAAGCCGGCAGGTTTTGGAGGCAGTGGTGGGTCTCGACCTGCCGAGCGAAGCATTAGGTTCGTGATTTTTCAATGCCTTTTCGTTTGCTTGACCGATTAGCTATAAAAGGAGCGCTTTTATGCGCTCCTTTTTCGTGACGCGTTCGCCATCTGCGGAGCCCTTCCACCTTGCCTGCGCCGGAGGCAATCGGGCATCCGCGCCGCGTCGGAAGCGAAACGCTTTGACATAACGCGATTTTTTCGCTATTAATTAAATGTTCTCCTTATGTTTTCGGCTTGGGGGAGGACAGGCAAACCGGCAGGTTCACCTAAATAAATTGCGGGTTTTCAATAGTGGACGTTTCCGCCCTACCCAACTTCATGCAGCCCGGTCCGGGAAACCTCAAGGAGAAAATTTACGCCCAAGTCGGTCCTGATCTCGCGCGGATCGAAGAAGAGATAAGGCGTCTGCTTGACTCGGACATCCCCCTGATTTCGCGGGTGGGACGCTATATCATGGATAGCGGGGGAAAGCGGCTTAGGCCGCTTCTCATGATCTTGTCCTCAAGGCTTTGCGGATACCGCGAAAACAACGATGTCCCGCTTGCGGTCGTGTTTGAATTCCTTCACGCGGCAGCTCTGCTGCACGACGATGTTGTCGACCATGCCGAATTTCGGCGCAGCCATCCCGCGGCGAATGTGATCTGGGGAAATGCCGCCGTTGTGCTTGTCGGAGACTTTCTGTATTCAAGAGCCATACAGATGGCTGTCGAGTACCGGGATATCAGGATTCTTCAGATCCTGCTCCAGGCTACCACCAAGATGTCCGAAGGAGAAGTACTTCAACTCATCAACTCCGATAACCTTGAAGTCGGCGAAGACGAATACCTGGAAGTAATCACCAGGAAAACCGCAGTGCTCATAAGCGCGGCATGCCAGATAGGGGCCATCCTCGGAGGCGCCGGAGCAGCCGAAGAGAATGCTCTCAGGATCTACGGGCACCATATCGGCATCGCCTTCCAGCTCATTGACGACACTCTGGACTTCACCGGGGAGTCGGAAGAACTTGGAAAACCCGTTGGAAACGACCTCCAGGAGGGCAAAGCGACCCTGCCCCTCATATATGCGCTCAGAAACGCAAAAGCTGCCGAACGGCTCAGGCTCAGGCAGATTTTCATAGCCGACCGGATTCCGGCGGAAGACATGAGTGAAATCAGAGACCTCGTAGTGCGTACCGGTGGGATCGAATACACCAACAATAGGGCCTGCATGCATTCCTTGAAGGCCAAAGAGGCGCTTCGGGTATTCCCCCAAGGTCCGGTCAAGGAAATCCTTGACGACATGGCCGATTACGTAACTTGCCGAAGGGCCTGAAAAAAGCAAAGATCCAGGCGCCTTCGCGCCAAGGTGCCCGGATTCTTAAAGTCCCCGCCTTTTTTTGCCGAATCCCTGCAATACTTGTTTAATCCGGCTATCGATGTTAAATTGTGCACGTTCAGGCGCAGGGAAAACAACTCTTTCGAACCGATACGGTGAATGGAAAATTACGCAACGACACCAGGCCGTTACTACCCTCTTTTTCTGGCCATCGAGGGACGGACATGCCTAGTTGTGGGAGCCGGAGCCGTGGGTGAACGCAAGGTCAGGACCCTGCTCGAATATGGCGCCAAAATACGGCTTGTCGCCCATGAGCTTTCTGCGTGGATCGAGGAGAAGCGCTCCGAGAATTCGATTTCCTGGGCCGGCGTCCGATATGATAAATCGCATCTTATGGGAGTGAGCCTGGCGTTTGCCGCCACGGACGACAAGGCTTTGAACCGAACCGTTGCGGAGGATGCCCGCGAACTTGGCGTCTGGTGCAACATGGCCACGGACCCGGACGCGGGGTCGTTTATCGTTCCTTCCATCGTGGAGCGTGGGGCCTTGAGCATCGCCATATCGACTTCAGGACTGAGCCCCGCGGTCGCAAAACTGCTCAGGCAAAAACTGGAAATGGAAATCGGTCCCGAATGGGATTTTTTCATCCGGTTGCTCGGGCGATTGAGGGATTGTTTTAAATCCGGCGGAATATCTGAAAAACAGGGTCGTGAGATATTCACCAGGCTAGCGGAGCTTCCCATCCCCGAGTGGCTGAAACAGGGCCGCGGGGACCATGCATTTGCAAAACTTCTGGAGAACTGCCGGCAAGTGATGTCAGCAGCCGAAATAAAGGCTGTCTGGGAAAGTCTATGGAATCTCTTTTCCTGGTAATCGCAACTCTTTGTTATTTGATCGCTACGGCGGGATACCTGGTCTATCTTTTCAGGGATCGTGAACCGCTTCACCGTATTTCATGGACGGTGATGCTGGTCGGCGCGCTATTTCACGGCGCCGCCGTTTTGATGCGCGCGATGAGCGTCGGTCGCCTGCCCGTGACAACTATCCAGGAAGCGCTTTCCCTGTTTGCACTGGTGTTCGTGGTAACCTACCTTGTCCTACAGCTCAAACTGCAGCTTCGCATTCTGGGTTCGTTCGTATCCCCGCTCGCCGTGATTTTTATGCTGTCGTCTTCGTTTCTGCCGTCGAATGTAATGCCCAAAAGCGAGTTGTTCAAAAGCGGCTGGGTCATCATTCACGTGGGAAGTCTCTTTTTTGCTAACGCGCTGTTCGCGCTGGCCTTCAGCGTCGGCATAATGTACCTGCTGCAGGAGAGGCATATAAAGAGAAAGAATTTCGGGTTTCTTTACGAAAGGCTGCCCTCCCTGGAGCGGCTGGATTCGATCGCCCATTACTGCCTTATGTCGGGATTCCCTCTTATGACTGCGGGGCTGATTACCGGATTTGCCTATGCGGCCATCGTCTGGCATTCACCCTGGAATTGGGACCCCAAGGAGATATTGTCCGTAGTCACCTGGGTCATATATGCCGTGCTGGTCCATGAGCGATTGGCCGTAGGGTGGCGGGGCCGCAGGGCCGCGTGGCTTTCGATCCTTGGTTTTTCCGCCGTCCTTTTGACCTTTTTCGGCGCCGGTCTTCTGCTCAGCGGCCATCACTCGGCCATTTCGGGTAAAGTGTGATGTCCAGGATCATTCTGTTAGGCATGAATCACAAGACGGCCCCCGTTGAAATTCGGGAACAGCTTGCGGTCGTATGCCGCCAGGAAATGAACCCACTGCACATGCTCCCTCACCTGAGGCACGTGGAGGAGATGGTTTTCCTGTCTACCTGCAACCGAGTGGAATTTCTGTTTACTTGCAAGTCTCTTGTCGAGGGCATACGGGAGATAAAGGCAACGCTGAGGACCCACATGGGGCTGCCGGCTTCCGTTCCACTCGATTCGCACCTATACGTCCACGAAGACCTGGAAGCCGTAAAGCACCTGTTCCTGGTAGCTTCCAGCCTCGACTCCATGATTGTCGGAGAACCGCAGATACTGGGCCAGTTGAAGAAGGCTTACCGGGATGCGATCGAGTATAGAACGGCGAAAGTGATACTCAATCGCCTGCTTCATAAATCCTTTTCCGTTGCCAAGCGGGTGCGGACCGAGACTTGTATCGGGTCCTGCGCCGTATCGGTCAGCTACGCGGCAGTTGAACTTGCCAAAAAGATCTTCGGCGATCTCAGAGACAAAAGAGTGCTTCTCATAGGCGCCGGTGAAATGGCGGAGCTTGCCGCGGAACACTTTCTGAGGCAGGGCGTGCATCGAATGGTGGTGGCCAACCGCACGCTTGAAAGAGCAATGGAACTGGCCAACAGGCTCAAGGCCGAGACGGTGTCGTTCGACCGGTTCCTGGAGGAACTCAAGACAGCGGACGTCGTGGTGTCCTCCACCGGGGCTCAGGAGCCGATCATCCGGTACCATGACGTCAGGTCCAGGATGCGCGGCCGTCGAAACAAGCCTCTTTTTTTCATCGATATCGCGGTACCCAGAGATATAGAATCAAAGGTTAACGAGATCGATAATGTCTATCTCTATGATATAGACGATCTGCAGGGAGTCATAGATCTGAACAGGGAAGAACGGCTTAACCAGGCGAGGACGGCCGAACACATCATCGACGAGGAAACCATCAAGTTCAGGATATGGATGAACAGCCTGAGTGCAGTCCCCACGATAGTCTCCGTGCGGGAAAAGGCCGAAGCGATACGGCGAAGCGAGATCCGGAAAACGTTCGCCCAGCTTCCGAACCTGGGTGACAAGGAAAAGGAAGCTATTGGAATCCTTACTGAATCTATTATCAAGAAGTTTCTCCATGACCCCATTGTCTTTTTGAAGAAAAAGGCGCAAAGAGATGCACAGGCAGTTTACATGGATTTCGCACAACAGCTTTTCAATCTGAACAACGGGGCAAATGGCGCCGATACGGCCCCTATCGATTCGGAAAGCGCGGACGACAAAGATCAGACTTTTACAGCGAAAAAATGAGGAGCGAAATGGCCGACATCATTGAATTCGGCAAAAAAGCCGGGCACTTGAGGTCGGAGCGCGAAAACGCTGTCCGCCAGCGCAAAATCGAAGCCTTGCGCAAAATTTTTCAGTGCACGCGGTGCGTGGTGAAATGCGCCAGGTGCGGAGCGCAAATAGATTCATCGGCGGAGGAATGCACCAGGTTCGCTGCTCCTTACGGTTTTTGCAGGTCCTGCCAGCAAGAGTACGAAGAATACCGCGCCAGGGTTGAGGGAAGGCTGGCGGATTCCGACTGCTATTGGCAAAACTCCACCTGGATGCAGGTATGGGAGACTTGGCTCCAGCATCAGAAAGCGCTTGACCAGTACAGGCAGTCCAAGGAATTCCTGCAACTGCTGGATGAAGTCGAACACCTGTTGAGAAAGCAATAAAACAAATCCACCACAGGGGCGCAGAGAAAAGAAGAATCAAAATCAGTAAAAGAAACGTGATTTCGGGAACCAGGAGGCCTTCTTCGAAAACCTTGGAAAACCTGTCCTGAACACCTTTTCTCCGCGTCCGTGTTCCGGAGATGCGCGTCCTCGCGTCTCTGCGGTTGAATCCTCGAGCTTTTATTACAGGCTAAAACGGTATATCGTCGTCAGGTCCCCCGGCGGACGGCGGGAGCTCTTCAACCGCTGATCTTCCGGCCGGGCCGGCGTTTCTCATCTGGTTATGACCGCCCGTGGTCCCCTGGCCTTGTCCCTGTCCCTGTCCCTGGCCCTGGCTCTCGCCGCTTCCGAGCAACTGGATTTCGCGTGCTATAATGTCAGTAAAATAGCGCTTCTGCCCCTGGGGGTCTTCCCATTGGTTGGTCCGAATACTGCCTTCAACATAGACCTGCCGTCCTTTGGCCAGGTAATTTCCGCAGAATTCCGCCGTTTTTCCGAAGGTCACGATGCGGTGCCATTCGGTGCGTTCCTCCCGGTTGCCTTCCCCTGCGGGGACATAATCATTGGTGGCGAGGTTGAATTTGGCTATCGCAAGTCCATTGGGGCTGTAGCGGATATCGGGATCAGCCCCCAATCTGCCGACTAATATGACTTTATTGACCGTTCCTTTAGCCATCTTTCACCTTTTCCTTTTGCGAAATAAGTGCGAACTCTGCCCAACTTTCAAATACCATATACCATGAATCGAAAATCGAGGAAAATCATACGGGGATTTTTTCCCGGCACTCGGGACCTCTGCGCAACGCCCGGCACGGGCCATATGCGCCGTTATATCCTCCGGTTGACTACGAAATGGAAACAGTTTAGACTAACAGGTTGAAAATAGCGTGAAAAATTGTTCACAATACTTTTGATCGCACTCACTGCGATGCTGGTGAGAAATGAGGCTGTTTAGGTCGGTTTTCTTTTTCACGATCTTGTTTTTTTCCACCTTAATCCTGGGGATTGTCACCATAATCGGCTCGTTTGCAAGCCGGAACTGGCCGGCTTTTATCGCCCGGAACTGGGGGAAGTTGAACCTTTGGGCGGCCGGCGTGAAAGTTACCGTTTCAGGGGTTGAGAATTTAGATGGCCGGGGGCCTTACATATTCGCCAGCAATCACCAGGGGTGGTTCGATATTTTTACGGCGCTCGGGAAGCTGCCGGTCCGGTTCAGTTGGCTGGCCAAGGAGGAGCTTTTCAAGATCCCGATCCTCGGACTCGCGATGCGCAAGGCGGGCTACATTCCCATAAATCGATCGAACCACAGGGAAGCGCTCCTCAGCATGAACAGGGCCGCCGAAGTGATTCGCAATGGGACCTCCGTATTCGTTTTCCCGGAAGGCACAAGGAGCGAGGACGGCATAATGGGAGAGTTCAAAAAAGGCGGCTTTGTCCTGGCCGTAAAATCTCACCAGCCGATCGTGCCAATAAGCATCAGCGGATCGCACCGCATTCTTCCCAAAAAGAGCTGGACGATCCATCCAGGGGAAATCAGGCTGGCGATAAGCAAACCGATCCGGACGGCGGACGGCGGCAGCAAGGGCCGAGACCTCCTGATGGAACAGGTACGGGAGGCGATCCGCGCCAATTTGACCGTTGAGGAGGCCGGGGGCGACTCCAAGATCCGGCCGGATACCCGAAGGACCGATTTACGAGATGGGAGAAACGCCTGAAAAGATGGCTGAAAGTCATAGTTGTCCCGCTTTAAGGGTCATTCCCCTCGGCGGTCTGGGCGAAATTGGCCTCAACATGATGGTCCTCGAGTATGAGGACACCATAGTAATCATCGACTCCGGCCTGATGTTTCCCGAAGATGAGATGCTGGGAATCGACATAGTGATTCCCGATTTCAGCTACCTTCTTCAAAACAGGGACCGGGTGGCCGGACTTGTCGTAACACACGGGCATGAAGACCACATAGGGGCCATCCCTTTCCTCATCAGGGAACTCTCCATTCCTATATACGCCACGGCGCTGACCCTGGCGCTGATCCGGGAAAAACTCCGGGAATACGATCTGCTCGATCGAGTGGACCTTGTGCAGATAGTGCCCCGCCAGGTCGTCGAGATCGGCCCGTTCAGTTTCGAATTCATCCGGGTCTGCCACAGCATTCCTGATGGCGTGGGGATTGCCGTCCGCACTCCGGTGGGGACGCTCATCCATTCGGGCGATTTTAAAATCGACAACACACCCGTGGATGGCAACAGGTTCGACATCGCGCGGATTGGCTCGTATGGCGAGGAAGGGGTCCTGGCGCTTTTTTCCGATTCGACCAATGTGGAACGCAAGGGCTACACGGTATCCGAAAAACAGGTAGGCGCGACGCTTCGAGAAATTTTTCAGGAGAAGCGGGGCCGGATGATAGTCGCCGTATTTGCCAGCAACCTGCACCGGATACAGCAACTCATATATATCGCGCGCGAGTTCGGACGCAAGATCCTGCTCAACGGCAAATCGATGGTCACGAACGTCAGGATCGCGTGCGAACTCGGGTATCTCGATTTTACCACGGACGATGAGATATCGATCCAGGACCTGCAGCAAATGCCCGACTCGCAGGTGCTAATGCTGACGACGGGGACCCAGGGCGAGCCGATGAGCGCCCTGAGCCGCATGGCCTTCAACGATCACAAAAAGCTCAAGGTCAAGGAAGGCGATACGATTATCCTCTCATCGAGATTCATTCCGGGAAACGAACGCACGATTCAAAACATCATAAACCACCTTTGCAGAAACGGGGCCGATGTAATTCACGAACAGATCAAAGACATTCATGTCTCCGGACACGCTTACCAGGAAGAGCTCAAGACCCTCATCAACGTGGTCCGGCCCCGCTACTTCATCCCGGTCCACGGTGAATACCGCCATCTGAAGAAGCACAGACAACTGGCCATGTCGCTCGGGATGCCTCCGGAGAACTGCCTTTTGATAGAAAACGGCGCCGTCATATCGTTCGGCCCCGACTCGGTATGCGCGCGGGAAAAGATCGAGGCCGGCAGGGTATTCGTAGACGGCAAAGGCGTGGGCGACGTTGGCGGGATGGTCCTCCGGGACCGCAGGCACCTGTCCGAAGACGGCCTCGTGATAGCATCGCTGGTAGTGAACAAAGAAACCCACGAGCTTGTGAGCGGTCCGGACATCTTCAGCAGAGGATTCATACACGAAGAGGCGAAGCCCGAGATTTTCTGCGAGGCCAGGCGCATAATATTCGAAAGCATCGACCGGCAACTGGAGGAGGACCACCAGTTGGACTGCGTACTTCTGCAGGACCAGATACGCCGCGAACTGAAACGTTTTTTCAGCCGGACGCTCGACAGAAGGCCGGTCATTTATCCGATTGTGGTGGAGATTTAGCAGTGAGCCTGCGGGATCGAAACTGAAACACGTTTTTTGCTCACCGCTTACCTTTCATGTAGAGGCTCCGAATGGATCGAAAGAAACACGAAATCTGGGCTTTATGCATTTTGACGATCTCGCTTCTATTCCTCTTCAGTATTTTGTCTTATCATGAAAAAGATCCTACCATTTTCTCTTCCTCGAAATATTTCACCAGTAACTGGGTAGGCGCCTTCGGGGCCAACATTGCATGGCCGCTTGTAACCTTTTTCGGACTCGGCGCCTATGGGCTTGTAATCTCGGGCCTGTGGGCAAGTTGGCGCCTTTTCCGTGAACCCGTAATCCAAAGATTATGGTTCAGGGTTTCGGGTATCGCTCTCCTCATTTTGAGCCTGATGACGCTCGGGGCCATGCATTGGAAAGCGGTGCCCTTTCTGGGTCAGGAATTCAAGGTCGGCGCCGGCGGTGAAATCGGCCGAATCATCTCTGAATTTCTCGAAGACAGGCTTGAGTGGCTGGGCTCTCATACGCTTTTGCTTGGATTGTTTCTGATTGCGCTCGTGCTCTCCACTCCCTACACGCTGAAAGCAATGGTCGAGGGTGTTTCGGCATTCTGGAGCAAGACCACGGGATGGTTCCTCGAAGGATGGGAAGAAGGCGACGAAGACCCGGAACCCACAGGTTCGCCGAAGGTTCGAGCGAAAAAAAAGGAAAAGGCCGCTTTGTCTCCGGTCCAATCGGAGCTGTTCCCCAAAAAACAGGCCCGCACGGAACCCATCGAGCCGGCGCCCCTTTCCATCCCTCCGGGGCAATATGGACTCCCCGCAATCACATTGCTCGACACATATGAGACGGAAACCTTCAAACCTGACTGGAAAAAGCTCGAACAAAACGGCGCGGTTCTCGAAGAAAAGCTGGCCGATTTCGGGGTCCAGGGCAAGGTGGTCGGCATCAATCCGGGGCCTGTGATTACAATGTACGAATATGCTCCCGCGCCGGGGATCAAGATCAGCCGGATCGTAAACCTCGCCGATGATCTTTCGATGGCCCTGAAAGCCACCAGTATACGGGTGGTGGCGCCCATTCCCGGCAAGGCGGCCGTGGGGATCGAAATACCCAACGCCAGGCGAGAAATCGTATCCATAAAAGCAGTGCTCGAAGCGGAGACTTTCACCCTGGCCGTCGCCCCGCTCACCATCGCCCTCGGCAAGGACATAACCGGAAATCCGGTTGTGACCAATCTGGGCAGGATGCCTCACCTGCTGATAGCCGGGGCCACGGGCACCGGCAAAAGCGTCTGCATCAATACTGTTCTCAGCAGTCTGCTGTTCAGAAACAGTCCCGAAGAATTGCGGCTGCTCCTGATCGACCCCAAAAGAATCGAGCTCAACAGCTTCGAAGGCATACCCCATTTGATCCACCCTGTGGTCACGGACGCAAAAATGGCCACCAGAGCCCTGCGGTGGGCCGTCGAGGAGATGGAACTCAGATACAAGCTTCTGGCCGATAAGAACGTGCGCAACATTGAAAGCTACAATAAACTGCTCGCTCGCGAAAAAACGCAGAAGGGCAAAAACAGGGAAAAGGAACCGGAGTCCGATGAGTTCTCCGATGGCGGCCTAAAGCACTGCAAGCTTCCCTACGTGGTTATAATAATCGACGAGCTTGCCGACCTCATGATGGTGGCTTCCCGAGAGGTGGAAGAGTCGATTACGCGTCTTGCCCAGATGGCGCGCGCAGGCGGGATACATCTCGTACTGGCGACCCAAAGACCATCGGTGGATGTTTTGACCGGAATAATCAAGGCTAACATTCCAACGCGGATATCGTTCCAGGTGTCCTCGAAAATCGATTCGAGAACGATCCTGGACGGCTCCGGCGCCGAAGCCCTCCTCGGGGCCGGCGACATGCTTTTCCTTCCGCCCGGAACCGCAAAGCTCCAGCGAATACATGGGGCCTTTATCTCGGATGTCGAGATCACGAGGCTCACCGAGCACTGGAGGGCGCAAAAACTTATGGAAGACCCGCTCAAGGACAGGGTCGATCTGAGCGAGGAGGCAGCGGCCTCCGAGGTCTCCGAAGACGAACTGGACGAAAAGTACGAGGAAGCGGTTCAGATCGTTTTGGAAACAAGGCAGGCATCAATCTCCATGTTGCAAAGAAGACTCCGGGTGGGTTACAACCGCGCCGCCCGCATGATAGAGGTAATGGAACACCAGGGTATCGTCTCCCCATCGGACGGAATAAAGCCAAGGGAAGTCCTGGGCAGGCGGCTGGCTTAGCTCCACTCGGAAAGGTTTTTTTTGGGCCCTGGCGTCAATCTCCGACAGCGTACCGGATGAGGCCGGAATTGCCCGCATGGAAATCGGCGATGGCCGTGCGCCTGTCGGAACAGGGCCCAACGGCCGGCGATCTGAGTAAAGGGAAAACGCCTATGACCGGACAGGAAGCCATGGAGATTCTCTCCCGCAATAAAGCGCGCTTGACTGATTTCCACGTGAACTCAGTGTATCTTTTCGGATCGGTGACCAAAAGGAATCTTATGGCAAATACAAATGACGCTGCTATGAAACGAACCTTCCGCGGGACCGGATTTTTTTGCGCTTCTGCCGCGATCTTTTGTTTAGTTTTCGCCGGCATGGCCTCGGCGGCCGGTCCCCTGTCCCTTGGTGAAATCCTCGGGAAAACGGAAGCAAACTATCAGAACATCCACGCTTTTACGGCGATTTTCCATCAGCGGACCACGTCGGCCGCGGCAGGGGCCGTCAGCGCCAGTGAGGCGTCGGGAAGGCTTTTTTATTCAAAACCCCGGCAGATGCGCTGGGAATACGACAAGCCCGAAGAACAGGTCTTCGTAGCAAATAACCAATCCGCATGGCTCTATGTGCGGGCTGAAAACCAGGTTACCATGTTCGAAGCGGACAAGCTTTTCTCCTCGCCGCTGGCCCGGACTTTTTTCGATGGGGTCCTCGGACTCAAGAACAATTTTGACGTAACCCTCGAATCGAACCGGTCGACTTCAAGCTCGGCGGTTCTCAAGCTCGTCCCGAAGCAGGAAGACCCGACGATAAAGCTCCTTTATCTTTCGATCGACCTCGCAACCTACAGGATTTCACGCATTGAGAGTCACGATCTTTTAGAAAATACCAACTCGATCACAATCGAGTCTTTTACACAACACCCGAGCCTCGATCCACGCTTGTTCCAGTTGGAAGTCCCGGCCTCGGCCAAGGTTCTTGACGCAGATGGCCGAATGCTCAGCCCGGCCGAGATCGAGCAGTTGAAGGCAAGGATTTTCTCCGGAAACTAAACGGCTGTGAAAATCATTGGTGTCGGCTCCGGTTTTTCACGCGAACCAGCGCGAAATAAGACTGGTACGGGGGATTCGATCCACACCGCGGGGTGTGGGAGCGCAACTCCACACGTTTCCAGAACACACATGTCAAGGCAAACGGACAAAACCGTGGAAGGATTACACCTGCGGCCGATTGTTGCGGTCACGATGGGAGATCCTTGCGGGGTCGGGCCGGAAATCATCGTCAAAGCCTTCGATTCGCCGGGGTTTGCGAGTGAGTGCGTACCGTTTGTAATCGGTGACGGACTCGCGCTGGAGCGCGCACTGAGGCTTCTCGGTTCGGACGCGGTGGTCCGGCCCCTTACCGAGGAAACACTGCCGCTTTTTCGCTCGGGGACTTTCAAAGTGGAGGTGGGCGCGATTCCGCTCCTGGCGCCGGCCGTCTGCGACGGCGCCGCTGTGGCGGTGCTTGGACCCTCGGACATCGAATTCGGCAACCCCACGGCCTCGGCATGCCGGACGGTGGTGTCCGGCATACGAACTGCGGTCAGGCTCGCCTGCGCGGGGTTGGCCGATGCCGTCTGCACCTGCCCCATAAACAAGGAGCAGCTTCATAGCCGGGGATTTCCATTCCCGGGGCATACGGAATTATTGCGGGAACTCACACGCGCCGAAGACGTGGTCATGATGCTTGCGGGCCCGAAGCTCAGGGTGGCGCTTGCGACGATTCACGTGCCCGTATCCGAGGTGCCGGGTCTGCTCACAAAAGAACTGCTCCTAAAAGTCCTTCGCATTACCGCGGAGTCTATGGCGCGCGATTTCGCAGTCATATCTCCCCGGATTGCGGTTGCCGGTTTGAATCCGCATGCGGGAGAAGCCGGGAAATTCGGCCGGGAAGAAATAGAGGTCATAAGGCCGGCAGTCGAGGAATTCCAGGCCGGCTCGATAAAGTCGGGCGTCGCTGAGAGCTTTCTTGCCCGGGTCAGCGGACCATGGCCCCCCGACACCATTTTTTACCGCGCTTTTTCCAATGAGTTCGACGCGGTAATAGCCATGTACCATGACCAGGGTCTTATTCCTTTAAAGCTCGCTCATTTCAATGAAGCCGTGAACGTAAGCCTCGGGCTTCCGATCGTGCGAACATCGGTGGATCACGGCACCGCCTATGATATTGCGGGTCATGGAACGGCCGACCCGGGAAGCCTGATTCAAGCCGTGGGCCTCGCGGCTTCCATTGCGCGAAACAGAAAACGCTTCAATTTTCGGTTACCCGCCCAAGCGTGAGGCCAGGCGCTACACTGCGGGGTGTGGGGGCGCGGCTCCCCACGCTTTTCCATCTTCGGTTCGGCATAGAGAATGGCAGACGAATCTATTTACATACGTGGGGCACGCCAGCACAACCTCAAGAACATCGACCTGCAGGTCCCCCGAAACAGGTTCGTCGTTATTACGGGGGTGAGCGGCTCGGGCAAGTCTTCGCTCGCCTTCGATACTCTTTTCGCTGAAGGGCAAAGGCGTTACCTGGAGGCCCTTTCAACGTACGCCCGCCAACTGGTCGGAAGGCTGAATGCGCCCCTTGTCGATGAGATTCAGGGTCTCAGCCCTTCGATAGCAATCGAACAAAAAGGCCTGCCGCACAACCCCAGGTCCACGGTCGGAACGCTCACCGAGATCTACGATTACCTGCGGCTTCTCTTTGCCCGGTTGGGCATGATTTTCTGTCCCAACTGCGATTTGCCCGTGCGGGCCTGGACCCTTCCCGAGATCCTTCGAGACATCTTTGAGACCGTGCCGCCGAAAAGCCGAATACTGGTCCTTGCCCCACTTGGCAAGATCGGGGAAAAAGATCTGCCCGATCTTCTCCGCAAGCTAAGGCGGGATGGGTTCGGAAGGGTGCGGGTCAACGGATCGGTTTATGAACTGGACCCGCTTCCATCGCTCGCCCGGAGGCCTGCCCACCGGATCGAGGTTGTCGTCGACCGGCTCGTGCTGGACGAAGAAAAGCGCGGAAGGCTTGTCGGTTCATTGGAACTCGCCCTGGGCGTTGGAGAAAGGACCGCTGGAATCACCGTTCCCGAAGGAGTGGAGAAATTCTACTCCGAATCGGCCCGGTGCGCGTCCTGCGGATACATGGGTCCCGAACTTACGCCCGGGCTTTTTTCTTTTCAGGGCGCATCCGGGATGTGCCCCTTGTGCCGCGGATTGGGATATGCGGCGGAGGATGAAGACAGAGTCGGTTTCGAGGATGATTCGGTTTCGATCGGAGCGGAAACCGGAGCGGCCCAAATTCCCGTCTTCAGCTCGGAACCTTCCCCCTGCCCTGCCTGTCATGGCGCAAGGCTGAATGAGGCCGCCCGTTCGGTCCGGCTCGGCGGTCTTTCGATAGACCAGGTCTGCCAAATGAACCCATCGGCTGTAAAGCGGTGGATCGAAGGGCTCGATTCCGGCGGAAGGCAGGAAATCCTGGATCGGCCCAAAAAGGAGATCCTTAACCGGCTCGGCAGCCTTATCGAACTTGGGCTTCCATACCTGACCCTGGACCGGGCCACCGGCACCCTTTCGGGAGGCGAGGTCCAGCGCCTGCGCCTTGGGCGTCAGATCGGTTCCAAGCTTTCCGGCGTGCTCTATGTGCTGGATGAACCGAGCGTGGGTCTGCACCCGAGGGACCACGGAAGGCTCCTGGACATCCTGATGAGACTCCGGGATGCCGGGAACAGCCTGATCGTGGTGGAACATGACAGGGAGACGATCCTTCGCGCCGACCACCTTATCGATATGGGACCGGGAGCGGGAACCCAGGGGGGAGAAGTGATCTTTTCGGGGCCGCCCGGCGAAATCGGCAATTTCCCTCGTTCGCTTACCGGGCTTTATATATCAGGGAAAAGGCAAATCCCTGTCCCGAAGCGGCGCAGAAGAAAGGGGGAATTTTTTCGGCTCACCGGCGCAACAGGGCACAACCTCAAGGATGTCTCCGCCGGTTTTCCCTATGGGTGCATGACATGCGTTACGGGCGTTTCCGGCTCGGGAAAGAGCACCCTCGTCATGGATACCCTCTACCGCGCCCTGGCTAAAAGAATCTATAATGTTGAAACCCATCCGGCCCCGTTCTCCGGTTTGGAAAACACCGAACGGCTTGGAAAGGTGATCCTGGTCGATCAATCGCCGATCGGCAGGACACCGCGCTCGATTCCCGCGACCTACACGGGCGTCTTCTCCCTCATTAGGCAGCTTTTTGCCCGAGTACCGGAGGCTCGCGCCAGGGGATATACACCCGCCCGCTTCTCCTTCAATGCAAAAGGAGGCCGTTGCGAGCACTGCCGGGGGGAAGGCCTTCAACGAATCGAGATGTATTTCCTGCCCGATGTATACGTTACCTGCCCTGTTTGCGAGGGGAGCAGGTATAACCGGGAAACCCTCGACATTGTCTACCGGGGCTACACTATAAGTTCAATCCTGGAGATGACGGTCTACGAGGCGGCGGCTTTTTTCGCGAATTTCCGGGCGATCCGCCAAAAGCTCGATACTCTCATCGAAGTCGGCATGGGGTATATACGGTTGGGTCAGCCGGCCACCACTTTTTCGGGGGGCGAAGCCCAGAGGATCAAACTTGCCGCGGAACTGAGCCGCCGCGGCCAGGGAAGGGCCCTCTACATTCTTGACGAACCTACCACCGGCCTGCATTTTGAAGACACAAGCAAGCTCCTGCACGTCCTGAACAGACTCGTGGACCAGCATAACACGATCATAATAATCGAACATAACCCGGAGGTGATCAAATCGTCGGATTACATAATCGATCTGGGCCCCGAAGGCGGGGAAGGCGGGGGGCAAATTGTCGCCGAGGGAACTCCCGAAGAGGTTGCCCGCTCGAAGACTTCCCATACGGCGAGATATCTGCGCGAAGTGCTGGGGACGAACTGACGCGGACTGCATTCCAGCCCTGATTCAGAATTTACTTCTTACATTTTCGCATGTTAAGATCGTTTCGAGCCTAAATTCTCATTGACTTTGCAGTCTTGAGTTTGTTTCAATTGAACCGGAAATTCTGCGATTTCGAAAAATCTGAAAGCGCGGGGGAGTGTTTCCCCCCGTACCCCCCGAGGTTTCGGCGCAGCCGCCCTGCCGCAGGGGTCCGAAATGGACCAAGGATAAGCCTATGAGACACGTCGTCATCGGCAATGGAATTTCAGGAACATCAGCGATCGAGGCAATCCGCTACATCGATCCAGAAGCCCGCATAACCCTGATTGCCGGGGAACCGTTCCTTCCGTACAGCCGGCCCATGATAAGCATGGTGCTCGAAGGAGCGGTGCGGGCCGACCGCCTTCCCCTGCGTCCTGAAAAGTTTTATGAATCCCTGCAAATAGAAACGGCTATCGGGGAATGGGTCCGGAAAGTCGATACGGAAAATCACCTGGTGGAGACGGACAAGGGAAACAGGTTTCCCTATGACCGGCTGCTAATAGCCTCCGGGGCCGATCCTCGGCCGTTGAAAGTGCCGGGGACCGATCTGCCGAATGTATTTTTCATGCGGACCCAGGCCCACGTGCAGGCGATGCTCGAAGCCATAAGCGAGGGTGCGCGCGACGCGCTTGTGCTGGGCGGCGGGCTGGTCGGCCTCAAGGCTACGTACGGCCTTTTGCGCAGGGGACTCAATGTAAAGCTGCTGATCCGATCCGGTTATCCTCTTTCCATGCAGGTCGATGAATTCGCCGGGAAAATACTTCTGCAGGAACTCGTGGACAGAGGCCTTGAAGTCCAGGTTGGAGTGGAACCGGCTGCCTTCGAAGGAAACGGGAAGTTACAGGAGGCCGTCCTTACTGACGGTACGAGAATCCAATGTGACATGGCTGTGATCGGCAAAGGAGTGGATCCGGCCGTCTCTTTTTTGCCTCTGGACAAAATCAAGATCGATAACGGGATATTGGTGGACGAACACCTTGAGACGAGTCTGCCCGGTGTTTTCGCCGCAGGTGATGTCGCCGAACACTTCGATATTGCCAGAAAAGCGCGCCGGGTTAATGCCATCTGGCCGGTGGCCGTAGAGCAGGGACGCCTTGCCGGGATGAATATGGCGGGAAGGAAAGTCTCCTATCCCGGAAGTCTGAGCCGAAACGTGATCCGGATTTTCGGCACGGACGTGCTTACGGCCGGGATGGTCGATCCTCCCGGGAACGGGGAATTCGAGAGCATGCGTTCCTATAACGAACACGCAAAGACCTACCGGAAACTTGTTTTTCGAGACGACAAACTTGTCGGCCTCGTTATGGTGAACGGTGTCGAACAGGGCGGAGTGCTCATGTCTCTCATTCACAATGAAATACCCGTCAGGACCGGGACGCCCCGCGAGCGGCTGGCGGCCCCGTCCTTCAATTACTCTCAACTGCTGTTTAAATGAGGTTTCAGGACTGATTCAGAGATGTAAAGGAGGTCTTCCATGAAGGAAGTCGTTGTTCATCCTGAAAGATGCGTGGGCTGCATGCAATGTATGCTGGCCTGCGCGACTGCCCATTCTAAAACGAAGAGCCTTTTGTCGGCGGTTTTGGAAAACCCGAAACCCCACTCCAGGGTCCACGTTGGAGCGGGAATTTATGGGGAAGGCTTCCCGAACAGATGCCGACATTGCGATCCGGCCCCCTGCTTGCAAGGGTGTCTGCCTGGCGCCATCTACAGGTACGAGCGCACACAGTCGGTGCTGATCGATCCGGACCGGTGCATAAATTGCCTGTCCTGCGCGATGGCCTGCCCTTTCGGGGTCATCCGCTATCACCAGGACGCCCTGGCGCTGCCCGGAAAAACCATTGCCCTAAAGTGTGACAACTGTTTGGAAAGACAGACCAAAGGAAAAATTCCGGCTTGCGTTGAGTCATGTATGACAGGGGCGCTCACCTTTGAGGAATGCAATGAGTCGCTGCGCAAGAAGACAAAGGAGGTGGCAAGGCGGATGTCCGTCGGGGCCGAAGAGAGAATATCTTCCGGAATAGCCCGGGGGTTTTCGCTGCTGACCGGCCTCAAGCAGGCCCAAACGGCCGTTAACGAGCATTTGCCACGGAGGGAGGCTCGAGATGAGTAATATGGAAAAATTCGATATTCTGACAACCGCTGAAGACGCCAAACTGCTTCTCGCCAAAGCCGAAAAGGACGGAATCGAGACTGCCTGGGACAGGCATGAGGCCCAACTGCCCCAATGCGGCTTCTGTGAAATGGGGCTGAGCTGCCGGAACTGCTCCATGGGCCCATGCCGGGTGGACCCCTTCGGGGAAAAGCCTCAGCTTGGGGTTTGCGGCGCCGATGCCGACATCATCGTGTCCCGAAATCTCGTCAGGATGATAGCCGCCGGATCGGCTTCACATTCCGACCACGGAAGGGACCTTATCGAGGTGCTGCTGAAGGTTGCCGAGGGCAATGCCCCGGGGTACTCCATCCGGGATGAAGGCAAACTCAAAAGCCTGGCCGCCGAATATGGAGTCGCCGTTGACGGCAGGGACATTCGGCAGATCGCGAAGGATCTCGCTTATGCCATGCAGGAAGACTTTGGCACCCGCAGGGAAGGTCTGACGCTGGTCGAACGCGCCCCGGCCAAACGACAAGAGATATGGAAAAAACTTGGAATCACTCCACGGGGCATAGATCGTGAGACTTCCGAGGCCATGCACCGGACCCACATGGGGGTTGATAACGATTGGGTCAACCTGCTGCTGCACGGAATGCGCAATGCCCTTTCCGACGGCTGGGGTGGTTCGCTCATTGCCTCTGAGCTTTCGGACGTTCTTTTCGGCACGCCGCAACCGGCGATGAGCCTGGTAAACCTGGGAGTAATGAAGGAAGACCAGGTAAACATCCTGGTCCATGGGCACAATCCAATTGTTTCGGAGAGCATTCTCAGCGCATGTGCCGAACCGGAGCTCATCGAGTTTGCAAAAACCAGGGGCGCCCATGGGATCAACCTGGCAGGACTGTGCTGTACCGGAAACGAGCTTCTGGCGCGCCACGGCATTCCCATGGCGGGAAATCATCTGATGACGGAACTGGCCCTTGCCACCGGGGCCGTGGACATGATGATCGTGGATTACCAGTGCATCATGCCTTCGGTAAGTTCAGTGGCCAAGTGCTACCATACTCGCATGGTTTCCACGAGCAACAAGGCTAAATTCCCCGGCATGGTCCACCGGGAGTTCAGCCCCGAAAACGCCTTCGAAACCTCCAGGGCGCTCGTCATGGAAGCCGTGGACAACTTCTCGCGCCGCATTCCGGATAAAGTCTACCTGCCGGTAAAGCCTGTCGAGTTCATGACCGGATTTTCCGTGGAATCCGTCCTTGGAGCACTTGGAGGAAAGCTCGACCCACTCATCGAAGCGATCAAAGCCGGTAAAATTCGCGGGGCCGCGGGCGTCGTCGGCTGCAACAATCCCAAGATCCGTCAGGACCATGGGCACACGGCAATGGCGCGCAAGCTGATCGAAAACGACATCCTGGTGATTGATACGGGATGCGCCGCCGTTGCGAACGCGAAGGCCGGGCTGGAAAGCACTGACGCAATCCGCTTCGCGGGTCCCGGTCTAAAAGCTGTTTGTGGGGCGCTCGGGATTCCGCCGGTCCTTCACTTCGGAAGCTGCGTCGATAATGCCCGTATACTCGTGCTCGCCGCGGCCCTCGCAAATACGCTCGGAGTTGACATAAGCGACCTGCCGCTGGCGGGGGCGGCCCCGGAGTGGTACTCTGAAAAGGCTGTGGCGATCGGCGTCTATTTCGTTGCATCCGGTGTCTTTACGGTGCTCGGTCCCACACCTCCCGTGACGGGAAGCATGAATGTCGTTAAGCTCCTCACCCAGGACCTTGCCGATATCGTCGGCGCTGTTTTTGCCGTCGAACCCGACCCTGAAAAGGCGGCCCTGCTGATGCACCGGCACATCGAAGCGAAACGCAAGGCCTTGGGATTGTCCCATCTCTCCGTTTAAAAAAGGTCTGCTCAGGCAACAAAGCCCGTTATACCGGAGTTCACCGGTATAGCGGGCATAGTGAGCCCCCTCCCCACGTGTCTCCTGCCCGGTACCTTATTGCATAGCTTTGCAAAATATTGCTCCAACGATCAGGTGAACCTTCTTTTTCAGTCGAATAGAATACTTGTTTTGCATAAGTAATTTCTAAGTGTTTTTTGGTGTAAACAATTTGCTCGACTTTGCCGATCTAATTATCGAGTCAATAATCTTCACTGCCGGGAGAGGCAAATTTGGGTGCAATGGGGGCATCTCCAGGCAATAAATGTCAAAGGACATGACATAGAAGATACCCCGAGCCTCGGTTGTGCCGCGCAAACGGATTACATTCCCGGATCGGCCGGGACTGCTGGAAAGGGAATTATCCTGCCGGATATCAGATCCATATGCACGGATCTCTTATTTCCGGCACTGTGGATGCCGTGGCCGGGGGTAGTGGATTTTCGATCAAAAGGGGCCTTTTCACTTTTTAGAATTTCCAGTGGAGAATCAGCGTATGAAAAGATTCGGTATGGGGGTGGGAAGCAAGATCTTTATAGGCTCTATCGCACTGATAGTAATAGGAGCTGTCATAGGCGCCGCCGGGTTTTTGAGCCTCGGCAACGTAACGACCGCCGGGCATGTCAATGTGTCGTCGGAGGAAGTTCGAAGTAAAATCCTGGAAGCAAGAGTCCTGGAGAGGGAATATATCAGTAAAAAGGATGAAGCCAGCTACAACAAACTGATGCGTTGCCTGGACGAGCTCGCCGTTCTCACCTCAACCCTGCAGGCCAGGATCGGGCAGAGCGGCGCGGTGACTGAAATAGCGGCCGCTCAGAAGGACTACAAGCAGGCAATGGCTGCAATCGAAAAGCTGGATGAAGATGACACGAAAGCAATGAAAGATCTGCAGAATGCGGGCAATGACATCTCCACTATCGCCGAAGATGAAGCCGCAAAGGCTGCCTCAGCTACAAAGAGCCAGGTCCTCGATCAAAATGAAAAAGCCCTCAACGCATACTCGCAAAAAGAGATCCAGAATATCGTTACGGTTGCACACAACGTTCTCCAGTTCTATCACGACCAGGGAATGCCTAAGGAGGCCGCGCTTGAAGTCATTCGCAATCTTCATTTCGACGGGTCCAACTACTTTTTTGTCGTTCAGGAGGATTTGACCCTTGTAGCCCATGGAAGCGATCGTTCTCTGGAGGGGAAGGACTTCGGAAAAATCCAGGACAAGAAGACGGGCAAAACATTCATGAAGGAAGTAGTGGAAGACGCGATCAAAAACGGAGCATCTTCCACCGAATATTTTTGGAACAAGCCGGGCATGGGAGATGCCGTTTTTCCAAAAGTCACCAGTGGAAAGTATTTTAAGCCCTGGGGACTGATTGTTTGCGCAGGCGTATACGTCGATGATGTCAAGAAACAGGTCTCCACGACAGCGGAAATCATCGAGGCGGGTTTGAACAAACTGCAACAGGCAAACGACATCAAAAGCGTGATGTTGCGAACCAGGCTGAATGCAACTTATTTCTTGGCCTTCGGACAAAATGCGGAAAAGGTGCCTCAGAACGTGTCCCAATTGAAGGCGCTCGCCACGTCGAACGAAGGATTGAAACAAAAAGCCGATATTTATCTGGAGGCTTTTAATCACCAGGTGCGCAACAATGATGCCCGTCAAAAAGACATCGAACAAATCGATGGGCTGGCCGGAAAAACCTTGAAAATCGCAAGCGAGATAGGGACCAATGCAATAACCGCGTTCACGGACAGTGTGTCGACCGGTCGGCAGTTCATCATCGGCTTCATGCTGGTCGGCGTCCTTATCGGACTGTGTTTCGCCTTTTTTCTGACAAGGGGAATCACTCGCCCCATAAAGCGCATCGTCGAAGGGTTGACGGAGTCTTCCGGACAGGTTTCGGCAGCCTCGAACCAGGTTTCGGGCGCAAGCCAGGAACTGGCGGAAGGGTCCTCGGAGCAGGCCGCCGCCATCGAGGAAACATCCTCATCGCTTGAAGAGATGTCCTCCATGACCAGGCAAAATGCCGATAACGCCCACCAGGCTGAAGCCTTGATGACCGAAACCAGCCGGGTGGTCTCAAGCGCCAACGATTCCATGGCTCAGCTTACGGCCTCCATGCTGGAAATCACGAAAGCCAGCGAGGCGACATCCAAGATAATCAAGACTATCGATGAAATCGCCTTTCAGACAAACCTGCTGGCGCTCAACGCTGCCGTGGAAGCTGCAAGGGCCGGCGAAGCAGGGTCCGGATTCGCCGTGGTGGCCGACGAGGTTAGAAACCTGGCAATGAGGGCGGCTGATGCGGCTAAGAATACGGCGGACCTCATCGAGGGCACTGTCAAAAAAATAGAAGAAGGGTCCGAAATAGTTCAAAAGACCAGCGCCGAATTCTCAAGTGTGGCGACCAGTGCGACAAAAATGACCGAACTGGTAGGTGAGATAGCGGCGGCCTCCAACGAACAGTCCCAGGGGATAGAACAGCTCAACAGGGCAGTAAACGAGATGGACCAGGTCGTACAGCGAAATGCTTCCAATGCTGAAGAATCCGCCTCGGCTTCCCAGGAGATGAACGCCCAGGCAGCTCAGATGAACGGATTCGTCAGCGACCTTGTGGCTATAGTCGGCGTGTCGGGCGCGCAGGCAAAAAACAACTCGATTTTCGAAAATACGGGAACGAGGAAGAGCATCCGAAACCCGCTCAGCGCTTTTGCGGCCAACCCCCCGAAAATCGGAGCCCCTGCGCTGAAGGGCAGCGCCAGTGGCCCGATCCATTCCAAAGCGGAAGAAAAAACCGAGCTGGAGCAGTTTAACGCCGACCTGTTCTAAGATTCGAAATCAGATATAATTTTACCGACCTCCCGAGGTTTCCTTCGGGAGGTCTTTGCATCTGGAGCGGAAGCAGGAAGAAGGACGCGGAGACACGGGGACGCGGGGAGAGAGGAGCACGAGGATTACAATAGACATCATCGGCATCTTATCATTCCCGGTGTCATTCTGCGAATAAGCGCCTGCCTTCACTGAGCAGTTCCTGCGGCGCCAGGTTCATCGTAGTCTTCTTGCTTCCCGCTCCCTGCTCCTTGCTTCCCGCTTCTTGCTTCTTGCTCCTGAATGTTGCTCGTGAAAGTTGCACCGACAAGTGTTATATCAACACAAAACGGTTTCACCATACGGGTGCTTTTGCCGACAAGCTTCGAGGTCCCGGCCGCGCCATGAGCCGGGGTCAACATGGAGTTATGCAATGAACCGAATTCTGGTGATAGATGATGATACCGAACTGTGCGACTTGCTGACCGACTACCTGAAAACTGAAGGGTTCGAGATTACCCCGGTCCATGACGGCGTGCAGGGATTGCAAACCGCGATGGACCAGGCGGGTCAATACGATCTTATCGTGCTTGACATAATGCTTCCGGGTATGAATGGTTTCGAGGTTTTACGGCGTTTGCGCTCTCAGCTCGACACGCCTGTCCTCATGCTGACGGCCCGCGATGAGGAAGTGGACCGCATTGTGGGACTCGAAATGGGCGCGGATGATTATCTGGCAAAGCCCTTCAACCCGCGCGAGCTCATCGCGCGCGCGCGCGCAATTCTACGCCGGACTAAGGACACTCGCGACAAGAGTGCAACCCAATTGGCGCCGACGAAGATCAGGGTCGGCGATATCGAGCTGGATACCGGCACGCGGGTTGTGCGACGCAACGGCGAGCGGCTCGAATTGACCTCCGTTGAGTTCAGCTTTCTGGAAATACTGCTCAGGGCCGCCGGTCATGTGGTAACGCGCGAACGACTGGCCGAGAGCGTTCTCGGCCGCAGTCTCACCGCTTACGACAGAAGTGTGGACGTGCATCTTAGTAGTCTTCGAAAAAAACTTGGGCATAAATTCGGCGAAATTGAACGGATCAAAACAGTGCGCGGGGTGGGGTATATATATGCAAACCCGTCTCAACCGCACGACGATGTTATTTTGAGGTGATCCGGTCTCAGGTGCGGGGATATCGATGCGAAGTCTTTTTGTGAAAATTTTCCTCTGGTTCTGGGTTGGAATGGCGCTGGTCAGCTTTGTCTCTTTGCTGTCGGCAGTGGCAACGGAATCCTCTCCATTCTTGGCCGTGCCATGGCTGAGATTTTTTGTGCGCCCGCCCGTCGAGGGCCAGATTAAGATGGAATCGGGCTACTTTGCCGGTCATTCGCTGGGTGTCATGGGTAATTGCCTCAGGCTCTCAGGCCAAAGCGCAATCGAGATCTACGAACGTGACGGGAAAGCCGCCCTGCTCGATTATTTCAGGGAACTCGAAAAAGTGGTTCGGATCCGCATTTTTCTATTCGACGCAAACAAGGGCGAGATAACCGGCGAGCCTGTTCCCGGGGAGGCGCTCGAATTGTCGTCCCGTTCACGGAGCGAGGTGCTGGATTTCAAAAGGTCAGGCGATTCGATTTTTCTATCCCAGCAGCTCTCCGGTTCGCGCGGAGACGAATATACACTCGTCGCCAGCCTTCATGCCCGGCATTTTCTCCCACGCAATTACAGCTTTCTGACCGTAAACCTTATTTTCATCCTTATCACCGCCGGAGCGGTCTGTTACTGGCTGGCGAGGTATATTTCCAATCCCATATGCAAACTCGGCGCAGCCACGAGGCGTCTGGCCGACGGTGACCTCAAGGTGCGGGTTGGCGCGCTTTTGCCCAAACGCCGTGATGAAATAGCCGACCTTGGGAAGGATTTCGACCTCATGGCAGAACGCATCGAGTCTCTGGTGATTTCTCAAAAACGCCTGCTTCGCGATATCTCCCATGAGTTCCGTTCTCCGCTTACGCGATTGACCCTTGCCCTGGAAATTGCGCGCCAGCGCGGCGGGCAGGATGCAATCAACGCGCTGGCGCGAATCGAACTGGAGGCCCAGAGGCTCAATGCGCTCATCGGAAACCTGCTTATGCTGGCCCGCCTCGAGAGCGGTGTCGAGGAAGTGGACCCGGAACCGGTCAATATGAGCGAATTGATAGAAGAACTGGTAACGGACGCCGATTTCGAAGCCGGCGGACGCAATTGCTCCGTTCGGGTCGTCTCCAATGAGAATTGTTTCGTTTTGGGGTCGAAAGAATTGCTTCGCAGTGCCGTCGAGAATGTCTTACGAAATGCAATCCACTACACGGCGGAAAACACCGAAGTAACGGTTGCGCTGGGATCGAGAATGGAGGAAGGCTCCCTGCGAGCGATAGTCGAAGTGCGGGACAGGGGACCCGGAGTCCCTGAAGAATCGCTGGCCAATCTTTTCTACCCCTTCTACCGCGTAGGAGACGCCCGTGACAGGAAGCAAGGCGGAACCGGATTGGGGTTGGCTATCACTGCGCGAGCCGCCAGACTGCACGGCGGCTCTGTAAAGGCGGTCAATGCGCCGGGTGGAGGACTTTCCGTTGCATTCGATTTTCCTGCAAAGAGTTCAGTGTGAATCGGCATGGAGAATTAGAGCTTAGACCTCAACTCCGTGTAAGATTCAAAGAGCTTTCAGCATCAAATGGCGCCCCAGGAATTTACCATCCATATTTATATAGAAGGGCTGAAAACCAAAATCGACAAATCCCAATCTCTGATAAAGGGAACGAGCCGGATTACCTTCGAATACCTCCAGCAATACTAGACGCAACTCGTGCCAGATTTTCCCTCTAACCAGCAGCGCCTCTAATAATAAAGATCCGATACCCAGATTGCGGTGAGACTCGGCCACGATAAGCGAAAATTCCGCTTGATGCCTGATCTTGCGGTATCCCGGCAGAACAAGTCCGGCTATGCCGCAGGGTTGGTCGTCGCATTCGGCGGTAAGCACCACTTGTTGCGGCACGAAACTGAAGACGAACCGCGCCGCCCTTTCGATCTCATCTTCGGAACTTACCGGAAACCAGCGCAGTACCTCGGGATCCGAGACCCAGCGCTTCCAATGCGCCATGTCCGCTTCGACTGAAAGCCGGATGCTTAATCCAGCGATCATGCTCGTTTCCTTTGAAGGCTGGTTAAGAAATAAGTAATTTGTCTAAAAAACATTCTGCTCTTATTTCCAATAGTCTGCTAAACTTGGCTCTGAATCTTTCTTAGACCCGATAACTTGGAAAAAGTATTTAGGAATCCCCACTGGATATTGACATTTTTAGTCCAGATGTCAGCCAAACTTTTTATTAAGTCCATCCTGTTTGAGGAAGGGGGCCGACCCGGAAGGAATTGACGGGCAGGCCCCGGTTGGGGGGTGGAGAGCCGGTCCGGTTCCAAGTCAATGGTCCGTGCCGAAACTCTGCCGGTTCGCGGAAACGAGAGCACGTGATACAAGGGGGCTGGTAAAGGATACCCGCGATGCTCTCGCAAACCTAGTCCTTGTGGTGCTTGCATTCTTTACGCTGAGCTTTCCATTCTTCACGAAGTTGCTCTGCCCTGGCGCGTTGCTCCGGCGTCAGGACCGCATAGATTTTGGACTTCACTCGTTCCTTTTCCACGATCAGTTCGGTCAGGATGTCGGCTTGTCCTTTCGCAACGGCCCTGACTTTTGCTTCGTCAAATGGACCGCTCTTTCTGAGAGTGCTGAGCTGATCGCGCCCGGCTTTCAGGTTTTGCACCAGTGGTTTTATTTTAGGGCGCTCTTCATTTATAATGGAATGGACCTGATCTTTTTGCCTGTCAGTCAAATTGAGCTTCTCCAAAAAACGGAACCCGAAGTGATGATGCTTGTGGTGTTCGCATTTGCCGGCAGGAGAGCCCACGTCATGCGGATTGTCTTTGCCCGCCTCGATTGCGGCGGGAGTGTCGGACCCCTGGGCGCCGGCCGCAATGGAATTGAAGAAAAACCACGATCCCGTCATCCACACTGCAGCCACTAACGTCACGGCAAGCCCTGTAAACAATCTTTTCATATTGTCTCTCCTTTGTGTCTTAATTGCACGCTATGGATGCGTGTATATCTGAAGGTTTCAGCAGGGTCGAGTTAATATTGGTTAATGCAGGTAAAGTTTTGTAAAGGAATATCTAACAGAATGTAGCCCCAGTTAGGATCACTTGAACCACTGTTGTAATCTATGTCTCAGATAAATTAATTGAACAGGGCCTGTCCCCGCTAGAATCAATTGATACAGGCGCTTCGCAGGATCTCGACAGGAAAGCTCCCACGTCCGCGCGACCCAAAACGCTCTTGACAAATTATTTCCATATTTATATTATGTTTGCAATTCCTGAAAAAGCCAAACCCGGCGCGAGCCGGGGACGGAAAGCCAACGGGTCTCGTCAGAGGCGGCCGGGTTGCCTGGAAAACGGAGGTAGGCCCTTTCGCTTCTTTACGAATGACCTGCTTGGTTCAGGATGCGGTATGCCGGATTTTGTGAGAATAACCAGAGTGGACGAATCGCGTTCAACCGGCGTCGAAGCCTGTGGCCGGCCGCGAAGCGTCCCCGGCAACCGGTTCGAGGATACCTTGCAGATTTCCAGGGAGGCATACGAGAAATCACGCGAATACATGATGCGGTTAAAAAACGACGCATCCTCGGATCAATCGTCTTCTCAGCCCCAAGTCGGAAATAGTCTTGAAATACTCAGCCTGCCCCCGGACGCAACGAAGGACCAGATCCGCAGGGCCTACCTGGGCGCCATCAAGCTGTACCACCCCGATAAGTTTGCAGGGCTGTGTTCGGAATTTCGAAGCCTTGCCGAAGAAAAAAGCAAGCAAATCAACATGGCCTATGAAAACCTGATAAAAGTGTAATCCTGCGGCCCACCACCCCAAACAAACGGCAATCACCGAACCGGACTCCTCGGACCACTCTCGAACCGCCTGCCCGGATGGATTCCCCATTCCTGTGAACACGCGCATTCGCGAACCGGCGCAAACATATCCACAAAATTCTTAATAGACCCGGCAACTTTTTATTACAGTTTAGATAAAGTTTTGCCGATTTCAGAATAGCTCGGTCTCGTTTAGAGCTCTTGATCGGGACCGCCGGCAAGGATGATTGCCGCAATGAGCAAACTGCAGTTTCGCTGCGCCAAAGGAGTATGCGATGTCTTCAACAACATCTTCATCCCCCATAAGCTTGAGCGGTATTGGAAGCGGCATCGACTGGCAGAGCATAGTAAACCAGTTGAAAACGGCCGACGAGGCCAGCCTCTCTCCTTATAATAGTCAGATAGCAACCGATCAAAGCATGATTTCCGCCTGGACAACCTTCGCGGCGCAGTTGACCTCGCTCGATACGGCCTCCCAGGCTCTGGAAAGCCCCACCGCCCTGGACCTCTACACCGCCACGGTCACGTCTTCTTCAACCACCGCCGCATCCTCGCTGCTCACAGCCAGTGCGTCCACTTCAGCCAGTGTCGGCAGCTACAGTGTGGTGATCAACAATACGGCACAGGCGGAGAAAATCGCCACTTCGGATTTTTCATCAAAATCCTCCGCGCTCAATATCTCCGGGACCATCCTGGTAAACGGTCAAGCCGTTCAGATTGCGGCCACGGACTCCATGCTCGATTTACAGTCCAAGATCAATAACCTGGATTCCGGCACTTCGGCTACCGGCGTAACGGCCAGCATTTTTCAGGACTCTTCGAGCACCTACCGGCTGGTGCTGACCAGCGACAACACCGGGGCTGCCGGGATCTCCCTGGCCAACGGCTCGGCTTCGGACACGCTCACAAGCCTTGGATTCAACGGAACAGGGACAAGCATCAAGAATCCAACGACCCAGGGGGCCGAAAGCGACGCTTTTTCCAGCTCTTCCACTGCGGTGGAAGCCCTGCTCGGGAATTCGGATCAGAACCTTTCCGGAAATGTAACCATAAACGGAAAAACCGCCACGATCGACCTGAGCGACAGCCTGTCGGCAATACAGTCCACCCTGTCCGATGCCGGCATTTCCGCGTCTATCGTTTCGTCCACCAGCGGTTCGAATACGACCTACAACCTTGCGATCGAAGGCATGACGAGTTGGACGGACCAGAACAATGTGCTGCAAGCCCTTGGCCTGGTCACGGGCGGAAGTGTTGCAAATACCTCGGGCGGTTCCGCGATCACCTCTTCCACCTTGATTAAGGATATAGACGGATATCAGTACACGTCCGGAGACGAGATCGCCATTACCGGAACGACCCACAACGGAACAGCGGTAGCGGCGACCGATTTCGCAATCACCGACACCACAACCGTCGGGGACCTCCTCAATCAGATTCAGAGCCAGTTCGGCAACGTCACCGCTTCGGTCAATTCAGGCGGGCAGATCCAGGTCACGGACAATGCAACCGGCACGAGCAAGCTCTCCGTTAATCTCAGCTCGTCCCTTTCAAGTTCTTCCGGAACACTCAGTTTCGGGTCTGTCGGACAGTACGGGACAACCCACAATTATGTACTGCAGCAGGGCTCCGACGCCTCTTTTTCGGTGGACGGCATGAGTATGACCAGCTCGACGAACACGATTACCAGTGCAATCCAGGGAGTTACGCTGAATCTGCTCGGAGCCGACCCGAATACAACCCTGACGCTGAACGTAAATCACGACGTAGCGGGAATCGAAAGCGAAGTCAATACGATGATCAGCGCCTATAACGGCGTCATGTCCTTCGTCAATACACAAATGTCCTATAATGCGTCTACCTCGACGACGGGCGGCGTTCTATTCGGCGATAACACCCTGACATCGATAAAGTCGCAAATCCAATCCACAATACTGGAGCAGGTGGGCACGGGGACTTTCCAATATCTCAGCCAAATCGGGATCACTCAGGGCGGCAATGCTCAGATCAGTCTTGATACGAGCACATTCGAAAGCGCGCTGTCGACCAATTTCCAGGGCGTGGCCGATATGTTCGCGGACTCGGCAACCACCAGCGACAGCCAGTTCCAATACGTCTACAGCACTAATAATACTCAGTCGGGCACATATAACATCACTGTCAATACCGCCGTGACCGGTCAGGACATCACGGGGCAGATTGACGGATACGATGCCAGCGGCAGTGGGAATATTCTCAGTCTCAACAACTCCGCGAGCGGGGCAAACGGTCTTCAAGTCAGCTACTCGGGGACCACCGCGCCGGCAAGCGCAACCATTACGGTGAGCCGCGGAATTGCAAGCCTTCTTGACAACCTCCTTCAGGGCTTCACCGATTCCGCCAACGGCACGGTCACTACTCAAACAAACGGACTGCAGACCAGCATAGACGGGATAAATAAGCAAATAACCGACATGCAGAACAATATTAACATGCAAATCTCAGATCTCACGACAGAGTACGAGAATATGAATACCTATGTTGCCCAGATGGATTCAATGCAAAGTTATTTGACCGCCCAATTGTCTTCCCTGCCTGCCTGGTAGCGCATTGAGACCGACAGTCAGAACGGAAAAAAAGCGGGGACGAGATTTTTGCTTCTCGATCCCCGCTCTTTACTATCCGCTCTTTGCTTCCCGCTCTCACATCCTCACTGCTCACCCCTCAGCAGCTCCGCCCTGTCTGTTTTCTCCCAGGGCAGATCGAGGTCGAGCCGGCCGACGTGGCCATAAACCGCGAGCTTTTGGTAGAACCCTCCCTTGCTCCCGGCCGGAAGCCTTCTCAAACGGAAGTCTCTCACTATCGCCGCCAGCCGGAAATCGAAATGTCTTTCGAGGAGCGATGTCAACTCATCGTCCGGAAGCTTGCCGGTCCCGAAAGTTTCTACCTGCACGCTTTCGGGATTCGGCCGGGAAATTGAATAGCTCAACTGGACCTCGCACTCATCCGCCAGTCCCGCGGCAACCAGGTTCTTGGCGGCATACCTGGCGGCATATGCCCCCACCCTGTCGATGCGAAGCGGGTCCTTGCCGCTGAGAGCGGCGCCGCCGTGCCTCGAATAGTCTCCGTAGGTGTCTATGGCGTTTTTCCTGCCGGTTAAACCCGAATGGACCGACGGACCTCCCAGGTGAAAGACGCCCTCGGGGTTGATGAATATCCCTGTCCCGTTGTCGGGCCTGAGCGGCTCGTCTTTGAACACATGGGCTATGGCGGCATCCCTCAGATCGGCCCTGAGCCTTTCGAGCCCCGGTTTTTCCAGCTCCTTCTGGCTGGCCGTGATTGTGATGCTGTGAATGCGGGCCGGTTTTCGGTCTCTGTATTCGACGCCCACGTCGGTTTTGGCTTCGGGACAAAGATAGGGCAGAGTTTTCTCCCTGACCAGCGCGGCCATTTGTCTTGACAACTTGTGTGCAAGCCAGATGGGAAGAGGCATGAACGCATCGTTCTGACGGCAGGCGAAACCGAACGTGGTAACCTGGTTTCCCGCCGGTATGGTTTCAATCTGGGCGGAGTTCAGCTTTCTTTCATCGAACCGGCAGGCCGGCTCGAGCGGCAGCTCTTTTATGCTCGTGAGCACGCTCGTTGTTCTGGGGTTGAAATCGGCCCCGTTGTATCCGACCTTCCCGATCACTTTCCGGGCGGTCTCAGCCAAATCGAAGGCGGCCCGTGAAGCGAATCTTGCCGCTATGAACACAATCGATGCGGCGATCGAGCACTCTGCGATTATTCTCGAATAAGGATCCTGCTCGAGGAAGTGGTCCACCATGGCGTCGCTGATAATATCGCAGAGTTTGTCCGGGTTTCCCTCCGTTACCGATTCCGAAGTAAGCATGAAGTCTTTTTTCATCTCTTTTGCCCGTTATTTTCCGAGTTCGGACCGAACTTAATCCCCTTCGTCGCATCGTTAACAAGGAGCGGTAAAATCGAGCTGATCCCAATCACGGCGGCATCGAACAGACCTATCGGCGAAGTTCCGAGAAGGTTGCGAAGCCATGGGACCGCTATAGTGAGCAGTTGAAGGCCGAGAGAGCCTCCAAGCGCAAGAGTGAGATATCTGTTGGGGGGGAGTTTCTCCTCGTCGTATATGCCGATCCTATCGGAGCGGCAGCTTATGGCATGGAGCAATTGAGCGATTGTGAGACTATGAAAAGCCAGGGTGGACGACCGCTGACCGATTCCGTACCGGGCCAGGCCAACCCCGTAGGCGCCCAAGGTCGCAAGGCTGATTGTACCGGCTTCGAGCCCTATCCGTTTAAAATCCGATGATCCAATGATCGGCTCTTTCGGGTCTCGGGGCGGTCGATCGAGGACCCCCGGTTCCGGGGCCTCCAGGGCCAGGGCGAGGCAGGGGAAAATATCCGACATGAGGTTAATCCAAAGAAGCTGCATGGCCACCAGGGGATAGCCCATCCCGGCCGCCCCCGCCACGAACATCACCAGGATTTCGCTGAAATTGGTCGATAAAATAAAATGCAGCGATTTTCGTATGTTATCGTAAATTGTTCTGCCATGGGCGACCGCTGGGACCATCGTTTCGAGATTATCGTCCTGGAGAACCACGTCCGCCACTTCCCGTGCAACGTCGGTCCCGCCGAGGCCCATGGCGATCCCGATATCCGCGGCCTTAAGGGCTGGTCCGTCGTTTATGCCGTCCCCGGTCATCGCCACCACTTTTCCGGCTCTCTGGAGCGCCTGGACTATCTGCAGCTTATGGGCCGGACTCACCCTGGCGAATACATGCACTCTTTGTGAAAGGCCCCTCAAGGCCTCGGGATCGAGGTCGGCAAGGCTGGTCGAATCGAGAATTTCCAGCGGCCCCTCACGGCTCAAACCGAGCGCTTTGCCGATGGCATAGGCCGTGGGGCTCTGGTCGCCCGTCAGCATGATCGTGTCTATCCCGGCGCGGTGGAATCGGGCCACAAGCTCCTTCATCCCACAGCGAAGCGGGTCTTCCATGCCGATAAGGCCCAGCCATGTCAGGCCGCTGAGTCTATCCAGGATTCCCTCGTCATTTGACGCCTGGCATGCAAAGCCAAGAACCCGCAACGCTTCGCCCGCCATGCGCTCGTTTTCAAGCTCTATTTCCGATATATCCTGATCGCTTATCGGAAGTCTTTCACCGCCGACAAGTTGAGTGTCGCACATGGCCATGACTTCCACCGGATTTCCTTTTACGGCCAGAAATCTCTTGTCTGCCCCGGCCCCGTGGAGCGTGGCCATGAAATTGCGGTCTTCGGTCCGGAACTTTGTACGAAGCCTGGGATACTGCTCGCTGATAACCGTCGCGTCGAGACCGGCGCGAACTGCGAACTCGATCAGTGCTTTTTCGGTCGAGGACCCTTTCTCAGCCTCTTGCCCGCTTATTTCCCCGCAAAGGATACAGACTTTCGCCAGTTGGACGAGTTCGGGGCTGTTGCGCATGCTGACTTTCCTGGCGCCCCGGAAAAGACCGCCGACTCTCAGCTCTATTACTCGATTTCCCGAGAATATTCTGGTCACCGACATGCGATTCTCGGTTACGGTCCCCGTCTTGTCGAAGCAGATCGTCTGGACCTCTCCAAGTGTCTCCACGGCCTCCATGTCGCGGACAATCACCTGCTGGGAGTTCAATTTGCGAATACCCAGCGCCAGGGTCGTCGTTGCGACCGTCGGCAGCCCTTCGGGGACTGCGGCCACTGCAAGGGATATAGTCGTCTTGAGAATCGCCGCAAGCGCGGTCCGCCTCATCAGTCCCATCACGAAGACAAGTCCGCAAACAACCCCGCAAACCAAAACCAGTTGATTGCCGACCGTGTTCAACTGCCTTTCCATCGGGGTCTGCGGGGCGATGGTCTCACCTATCATGGCCTGAAGCTTTCCGAATTGCGTGAAGCACCCCGTTGCAACCACCACCCCAAGCCCATGTCCTCCGGTGACGAGCGTGCCCATATAGCAAAGATTCTTGCGATCGGCTAGAGGGACATCGGCCCCTGCGATCGCCTGCGCGTCCTTGAACACGGCAATGCTCTCGCCGGTGAGACTCGATTCATCCACGCTCAACCGGGTTGCATCCAGCAGTCTGCAATCGGCCCCCACATAAGTCCCCGGCTCGAGAACCATCAGGTCTCCGGGGACTAGATCCCGGGAGGCGATACGTTTCCTCGCGCCCTCCCGGACCACGACCGCCGATGGATGCGTGAGAGTCTTGAGTGAGGAGATCGTCGTCTCGGCCTCATTCTCGGTTACGAAGCCGATGGAAGCATTGATCGCCACCACGGCCATTATCACGACGGCATCGACCATCCCGCCGGTAAAAATGGAAATGCCGGCTCCTATTCCGAGCAGGGCCACCGGCAGGGAATTCAACTGACTGAGAAAAATTTCCAGTTTTGACCTGCGAGGTGGTTCCGGAAGATGATTAGGGCCGAAAACCACAAGCTTTTCACGGGCTGCTTCGCCCGAAAGCCCGGTCTCCGCCGAGCTTCCCAGGGCCCCAACCACGCCGTGGGCATCGATTGTGTGCCATGGATATTCCGGCTGGAGCATCTGCTGTCCGGAAAACGGGGCTTTGAATCCATCGATGTGCATCTGGTCCGATCGAAGATCGGGTCCGTGCTCCCCGGAACCTGCGGGACCGCCGGCGTCCGGTCCGCGGCGTCCATTGTCCTGCCCGCGCCCCCTGCCCCCGGCACTGCTCCGTTTTGGACCGGCCGGGTTTTTGGGGTCGGCTTTCTTGCCGGACGGTTTAAACTGGGATACCGCCTCCTCGATTATGGACCTGATCCGCCCCTGGGTTGTCCCGGAATTGAAGCGCACCAGTATCGCCGAGGTAAGGATATTCGCGTTGGCGCTGATCACCGCGGGATCGGCTGCAAGGCTGCGCTCGAGATGTTCCCTCATGAGGTCGCAACCGTAGAGTTCCTTTACCCTGAATCTGGCCCTGCCGGCCACGGCAGCGTGCAAAGTCTCGACCACTGTGATTTTCCTGCCGGGAATGTTTCTACACGGAACCGAAGCAGCCTGTATCGAATCCACGGCAAAAAGCGTGAATCCTGCAAGCCCACAATTGAAGCACGGTTAATGAAAATTACTGGCCTTCCGGCCCGTTCCGGCGTGGCAGGGCCGCCCCGGCCACGTCTTTTACGCCGGTAACAACGCCCACCAAAATGCTTCGCACGGCGCTCACAGCGCTTTCCCCGATGGACCCCGCCGCATCGATGGCGCCTCCCGCGGCGGCCTTCGCAACTTCATTGACGTTTCCGCCAATCTCACCGGCAGCCTCAACGATTCCATCCACGGCTCTCCTGGCGACGAGCGCGACGTCGGCCCCGACGTCCGAGGCCCCCTTTACAGCCTCCTTGGCCGTGCGCCCTGCCGCACTGACCACATCACCGCCGACTTCGCTCACACCGAGGATGATCCCCTTGGCTATACTCTTGGTCCCGTCCAAAAGACCCGAGCCGGCCTCCATGGCGGCCGCCACCACTCCCTTTACGACGTCGCCCGCCACCGAAACCCCCTCGTTTGCAACACTCCCGGTCGCCCTGATCGTATCTGAAACCGTGGCCCGCGCAAGCTCGACTAGACCGGCTTCGACCTGCTTTATAATGCCGAAGCCATTGATGATGCCCTCTTTTATCGTCTCTTTGGCCCGTTCTTCCGCTCCGGAAGCACCTTCCGGCAAATTCGATTCTTTATCGTTCATTTCTTTTCTCCATATGGTCTTCAGCGCCCAACCGCGATGATTCGGAGGGTGGGTCGGAAAAAACTATACTCGATGCGTACCAGAACGCCACGTACCAGGCAGGGGCCGTGATGTTTCCTATACTGAGCTGATAGATTCCCATTGCAACCAGACCGGCGAATACAAGGCTGGGAATATCCAGTTCCCCGCCGGTAAACCCCTTTACCTTCCGGTCGAACTCCCGCAAACCGAACGCCGCTTTCTGCCGAATGGAACCCTGGGGGATAGTGCCTGATCTGAGGCTGAGCATACCTCCGGATATGGATTCCAACTCCACGGCCTGGCCGGGCTCAATCAAAAGCAGCACGCTCCCGGTAAGCGGGCTTGCATCCACATGCCGTATCCCCTGCAATCCCGAGAGCCTGCCCACAAGTGCGCTGAACCAGGATGCATCCCCCTTTTTTCCGGGGATCTTTATCCTGAGCCTCTCCGGTGTGCGGTGCGAGATGAAGGCCTCAGTAGACATTTGATTCATCCCCGGGCACCGACGCGGCAGCTTCCTGCCGTCTCTGCTCGGTGAGTTCCGCATGAGCTTCCGCGGCCAGGTCCTCCAACGATTCCTTTGCCTCTGCGACCAATTCCCTGGCCTTTTCAAAGAGCAGCATGCAGCTTTTTAAAGATGCCTTTGCCACCGGTCTCACCACGGCCGCCACCGCCGGAGCGACCGCCGGCGCAAGCACAAGTATTCCGAGACCAATCACCAAACCTGTTCCAATCTTCAACCCATTATCATAAAGCGCCATCTACCACCTCCTCAACGGAATTCAGCCTCGCATAACCGCAAACTTGATTCGCTCGTAGCCGCGAACATCGATTTTGTAAACATCCCGGAGAGAAAATCCCGGCTGCTATCCTCGTACGGCACACTTACGCACAACACTGAGCAAGTAAATCCGCATCGTTTGCGGTCGCCCCTCAACGATGCACCTTGCGGAGCGCAGAAGGCGCCCGCTGCGCAGGGCCTTGGGCTTGCAGCGGGAAGCCTTCCCCGGCCTGGTCCTGCGCACATTGTACTTCTGCATCCCTTCTGTTTAGTCTCGTAAATGATTCAACTGCAAAATAAGCAAGTATGTACCAGGGAGCACCCTCAATCTGAAAACCGCGTCTTAGAAGCTGCACAACGGCAAGCGCTCCCAACCCAAGCGGCACCAGCAGCTTGAAATCCAGGAGACCTTTCGCCGTAGCGCCCAAGCGTCCATCGAGATCCGAGACCGCCTCCGTCAGCCATTGCGCGGGCATCTCGATCCCCGTTGCCGCCATCACTATGACGCCCATGTCCTTTAGCGTAGACCGGATGTCCCCCAGCACTTCCTTCTTATGATGGACAATCAGGCTCCCGGTATGTAAATTAGTCTCGACACTGCTGACGTCGGGAAATAATTCGAGGGCCCTGGCAAGCCGAGCCATTTCCTTCGGATTTCGCCTCTTTCGGGATACCCTGATTCTAGTACGTCTCGGAGTGCTCGATACGATCTGGGTATGATCGACCATCGCGGGCTCAAACTTGGTTGAGTTGAAGAGCGAAAAGCTTACAAAATAACCACCGAACGGTTACGATATGCAGTAGATCGTGTGGTGTCAAGTTAAGTTTCTGTTACATTTTAATGACATATATCTGAAAGGAGCCCCTGACAAAGCAGAATGACACAGCAGAAATCCACAAATAAAGACGCTCTTATAGAACGGCTGATCGACCTCGCGGCCGAAGCCGGCATCGTGCACCACATTCCGGGACGCATCAGGCTGAAGGTCAAGCTCTCGGGATTACTCCTCGCAATGGACCTGGATGCGGCGGACCTCACGCGCTGTTTCACCGGCATCTTGGATGCAAGGGCCAATGCAGCCGCCCGGTCCATTGTAATAGCCTACGACGAACGGGTCATCGATCCGGAATTTTGGAACCTTCTCGTCAATTTGAAAAAGTACCCCGAACTCAGATCCTCGGTCAAACAGCAACTTGAAAGACTTTCCATTCCGTGACCCTGTAATATAATACGGATTCGCATTCAAGATGATCACAAGGCGGCAAGGAGGAGGCGACGCAGGCGTGCACGGTAGTACGTCGAGGAGCCGACGACGAGGGCGCCCTCACAAAAGATCGGGCGCTGGACTATACGCATTACATCGAGG
>Ga0326728_10002126_pt1 | contig 67196 bp, 50 predicted proteins | sample MB3enrmetagenome_FD_207602 | JGI IMG/M metagenome (GOLD analysis project Ga0326728, IMG submission 207602) | Lab enriched peat soil microbial communities from McLean, Ithaca, NY, United States - MB31MN | ecosystem: Environmental > Terrestrial > Soil > Wetlands > Peat | place: USA: New York... | reverse complement strand
TACTCCAAGGCGTTGGACTTGGGCACCACCGCCTCGTCCGGCACCTCTCCGCAGGATCCCAGGAACCTTCGCGCGGAATGGGGCCCGGCCACGTTCGACGCCCGGCTCCGGTATGTGGGCAGTGTGGTTTACGAACTGCCATTCGGCAAGGGGCGACGGTGGCTGCGCTCCTCTCCCGGCTGGCTGGATGCCGTGGCGGGCGGGTGGGAAGCTACCGGCATCATTACCTTACAGAGGGGAAGCCCGTTCAACGTGACTACCAGCAAGGATATCTCGAACACCGGCGGCTCTAACCGCCCATTCGTAGTGGGCAATCCACACTTGAGCAATCCGTCCATCCTGGAGTGGTTCAACACCGCCGCGTTCAGCAACGTCGTGCCAGGAGGCGGTTATTCCTACGGCAATGCGGGACGCGACATCCTGGTGGGACCCGGTCTGCAGAACTTCGACCTCGGCCTATTCAAGAATTACCGGCTGACCGAGAGATTCGGGATTCAGTTCCGAGCCGAGGCGTTCAATGCTCTCAATCACGCGGACTTTTCCAATCCGACCGCCGATGCGAACTCCAGCTCGTTCGGACAGATCAGTTCCACATCCACGTCGAACCGGGACATCCAGTTCGGTCTGAAGGTGCTGTTTTGACGAGCGGTCACTTACATCGTGCCTCCGAACTTCTGAGGTCGTTGAATTTCGTGTGGCAGGCAATCTTGCCTGTCCGCATGGGCCTTCGGCCCATGAAAGGGGATGAAAACCGCGCCCAGATGCAGCTCTCCCGCACTTCTTTCGATGCGCCGACTGGCGGCCGCGTCGCAGATCGGGTGAACGGGCAGAGCGGGGTTTTCGACCGTGCAGGCGGGCTTTCCAGCCCGCCTGCAGCCAGGATTGGCTGCCACACAAGAGATATAAGGAGCAATCTCATATGAAATCATGTCTCAGTTACCGGCCGGTGAGCCGGCTGTTCTCGCTCCTCGTTTTGGGGCTTCTGGTCTCTGCTGCCGGCGTGTGTGCGGAAGTGACGACGCCGGAGCAGTTCTTCGGATTCAAGTTGGGAACCGACAAGAAACTTGCCCGCTACGACAAGATTGTCGAGTACCTGCAAAAGATCGCGGGCCAATCGGACCGGGTGCGCGTGCGCAATCTTGGCCCGACCACGCTCGGCAATCCTTACCTCCTGGTGGAGATCAGTTCCCCGGAAAACCTCAAAGACCTGGACCATTATAAGAGCCTCGAACGCAAGCTGTACTTTCAGGGCGGAGCTCCGACGGAAGCTGAGCGAGACGAAATCTTCAACTCCGGCAAGGCCGTGGTGCTGGTCACCAACAATCTGCACTCCAACGAGATTGGCTCCTCGCAGGCGATTGTGGAACTCATCCACCGGCTGGCGACGGACAATTCCGATGGCGTAAAGAAGATTCTGGATAACGTGGTCTTCCTGACGGTACCCTCGGCAAATCCCGACGGCCAGATACTGGTGACCGACTGGTACAACAAAGTGGTCGACACACCTAACGAATCGAGCCCGTTGCCGGTGCTTTATCACTACTATGTGGGCCACGACGACAATCGCGACATGTTCCTCTTCTCGCAAAAGGAATCCGCGCTGGCAGCGGGAATCCTCTGGCACGACTGGTTTCCTTCGGTATGGCTGGATGAGCACCAGCAGGGCAGCAACGCCTCGCGCATTTTCACCATGCCGGCCAGGGACCCGATCAATCCGAACGTGGACCCGCTGATCTACCGTTGGGAAACGATTTTGGGAATCTCGCAGTCGGCCGCGCTCGATGCGGAAGGTAAGACGGGCGTAATCCATAACGTCAGCTATGACAGCTACTACGTGGGCGCCTTCGGCTGGACGGGATGGTGGCACAACCAGGTGGGCATGCTGACCGAAGTGGCCAGCGCCCGCCTCGCATCGCCGATTTACCAACAACGAGCTACCCTGTCACTATCGTCCAGCGCGGCCGCGCCTGGCGGAGGCTCGGCAGGCGGAGGACGCGGCACTGGCGCCGGCCGCGGGGCAGGCGGAGGACGGGCTGCCGCCCCAGCGGCCCCCGGAGGAGATGCCGCCCCGGGAGCGGGCGGTGGATTCGGTGACGGACGTGCTGGTACGCAAGAGCAGCCGCTGCCGGCGCCGACCGATATCACCCCGCGCAACGACTATCTGCAGCCCTGGCTGGGCGGCAAGTGGACCCTCGGCGACATCGTGGATTACGAAGTGACCGCCACCTACGCGCTGCTGGAAACCGCGGCCGACCGGCGTGAGACTCTGCTGCGCGATATTTACAAGGTCAACCTCGACACCATCGAAAAAGGCCGGAAAGGCGAGCTAGGGCGCGGGAGCGAGAAGACCTACGGGGTCCTGATCCCGGTGTCCGAGCAGCACGATCCCGCCGAGGCCGCCGAGCTGGTGGATAAGTTGATTGGCGGCGGCGTGGAGGTGTACCGTGCGAAGAACGAATTCAAGCAAGACGGGAAGACCTACGCCGCTGGAACCTTCGTAGTTCCATTTACGCAGGTGTTCGCGCGCTACGCCAAGGACCTCCTCGAACGGCAGACTTATCCGCAAGTGCGCGTCACTCCGGAATCCGATCCTATTGCCCCGTACGATGTGTCGTCCTGGTCGCTGGGCCTGCAATTCGGTTTGCGGACCGATTTCGCGAAGACCGCCCTGGACAGTTCACTGGCGCTGGAACGGGTGACCGCCACACCGAAGTGGCCGCTCGCCGCACAAAGCAGCGGCAATGGATGGAGTTTCGCGTATACCGGAGCACAGAGCGCCCTGCTGGTGAATCGCCTATTGAAGGGCGGAGCGGCAGTACGGCTGACCAAGCCCGATTCGGCGGGCATTCCGACCGCCCTAGTGACCGCCAAGCCCGAGACCTGGACGAAGGCCGTGGAAGGCTTCGATATTGGGGCCGGAGCGGCGACCGGCAAAACGCCGCCGCGTCCCGCTGTGGCGACCACGCTGCGCGCGCCGCGTATCGGACTGTACCAACCCTGGGGCGGCAATCAGGACGAAGGCTGGACGCGCTGGCTCCTGGAACACTATGCCTTCGATTACACGACCCTGCACAACAAGGACGTGCAAGCTGGAAAGTTGCGGCAGCGTTTCGATGCCATCATCCTACCCTCCCAGCGTGGCGCGGCGCTCCTGACGGGTAACACCTCGCCGAGCGTTCTACCGGAATACCGCGGCGGCATCGGCGACGATGGCTGGCAGGCTCTGGTCGACTTCACGGCCGAGGGGGGGACCATCATCGCGTTGGGCGAATCCACGAACGTCCTCATTGAGAAGCTGCCCTTGGGCGTAAAGAATCTGAAACGGACACTCACGTCCCAAGAGCACCACGCCCCCGGAACGATTGTGAACCTGCAGGTGGACACGTCGCATCCGGTGGGGTTGGGCGCAGCGCGGGAGACTTTCGGCTTCTACATCAACTCGCCCTTCTTTGAAACCGTCGAAGGCTTCTCATCCCAGAAAGTCAGTGTGGTGGCTCGCTATCCGAATACCACGGTGCTGGCTTCCGGATGGCTGCGCGGCGACGAGCTGATGCAGGGACGCGCCGCTGTGGTCGCAATCGACGAGAACCCGGGCAAGATCGTCCTGTTCGGCATTCAGCCGCAGAATCGCGCTCAGACGCACGCCACGCTCCCTCTGCTGTTCAATGCATTGTATTGGTCGGCGGAAGGCGATGTGAACATCGCGGGGCAGTAAGAGCGAGAGCTGGCCGAATCGCCAGGCGTTTCGACCGGAACATTCAACAATCAAACCACGGGCAAAACCTGCCGCAAGAGTGCTATCTCTCCCGGCGCCCTGGTCTTGCCATAACCAGTTGAGAATGTCTTCCGGAGCGGAGCCATTCCCGGCCGGGCTGGAATCGCCCGACTTTCATGACTTACCGTTTCGCCCTTGGATTCCTATTTCCAGGTTACGGAGAACCTATATGGGTTTCATGAAAGGTGTTATTCGAGTTGGGTTTGCGCGCCCGGTTTCCGTGCTTTGCGCGGTCGCGGTCTGTCTGGCGGCGGGCGCGTCTTCCGGTTGGGCCCAAACATCCACCGCCGGTACGGTAGCGGGCCAGGTGACCGATCAGCAGAATGCCGCGGTTCCCGGCGCACAGGTCAGGGTTATCGATACGTCTACGGGCGCCACGCAAACAACCGTCACTAACGACACGGGACGCTACATCTTCAGCCAGGTGCCACCGGGCAAGTACAACATCACGTTCAGTAAGGAGGGTTTCTCCAATTCCTTCGTGGCCGCGCAGCCAGTGGATGTCGGCGCGGTGCTGACTATCAACGCAGACTGGAAGTGGGCACCGTCTCAGCGACGGTAGAGGTCAACGCGGTGGTGGGCGCGGAACTTCAGACCTTGAACGCCACTGTGGGGAACACACTCGGCGGCAAGAGCCTTTTGCTGCTGCCAAACCTCGGCCGGGACGTCTCCACCCTGGCTGTGTTGCAGCCGGGCGTGACGCCGGGCGGGTATACTGCCGGCAGCCACAACGAGCAGAATACCTTTCAACTCGACGGAGGCAACATCAGCGACGATATGGCCGGCAATACCACCGGCTACCAGACGAACTTCACGGGCACCGGGGGAACTCAGACCAACGGAACACCTTCGGGCGTGATTCCGACGCCGGTTGAAAGCATTGAAGAATTCCGCGTTTCCACCATCAACCAGACCTCCGATTTCAACAATTCCTCGGGGTCCCAAATCCAGTTGGTCACGAAGCGCGGAACCAACCAGTTTCATGGCGCGGCATACCTGTGGTACTTCGATACGGTCATCGGCTCGGCCAATTCCTGGACCGCCAACCACACCCCATCGACCCTGGGCGGAGTGGCCTATAACTACACACCGATCGTTTCCAATCACCGTACCCGTTATGGCTGGGCGCTCGGCGGCCCGCTTACGCCCAAGGATTTCCTGGGCAAGAGATGGTATTTCTTCGTCAACTACGAAGCCATGCGCTATCCCAATGCCGGCACGTATTCGAAGACTGTTCCTTCCGACCTGCTGCGCGCCGGCGTCATTCAATTGCCCGACTCATCCGGCGTCTATCACGCCTATAACCTCAACCCCAACCCGGTGACGGTGAATGGCGTTACCTACCCGACGGCTACCTGCTCCACAGGAGCTTGCGATCCGCGCGCGCTTGGCATCAGCCCGGTCATTTCGCAGATATGGAAACAGTTGCCCTCGGCGAACAATCCGAATGGCGGCGATACCTACAACACGCAGGGCTACATCGCCACCATTCGCGCCCCGTTGACCTCCGACAATTATGTCGGCCGCGTGGACCACGACCTCAACGACAAGTGGCGTTGGTACGCGACCTATCGCGACCTGAAGCTGGTCAACCTCACCACCAATCAGGTAGACGTAGGCGGCGTCCTGCCCGGCGACACTTTCGGCCAGCCGAAGGCAGTTGCGCCGCGCCCGCAGCAGCCTTCCTTCTGGTCCACCGGTCTGACTACATCGATCTCGCCGACGACAACCAACAATTTCGTCTTTAACTACACCCGCAACTCTTGGCAGTGGGGCAGCCAAAACGCCCCGCCTCAGGTTGCCGGTTTGGGCGGTGCGGTGGAAATCGGCGGTGAAAGCTCGTCCGCGCTCATTCCATACAACGTCAACACACAGAGCGTGCGTCAGCGGTTTTGGGACGGCCAGGACAAGCTGATTCGCGACGACGTTACTAAGCTCAGAGGGAACCACCTGCTGGGATTCGGCGGCGCATACCAGCGCAATTTCGACTACCACTCCCGCACCGACAACGGAAACGGCATTAACAACGCGGTGGTCTACCAGGTGAGCAGCACGGGAGTCAGCATTCCGAGCGCTTCGTACATGCCAACGTCGGTTGCCTCCAGCAGCGCCTCCACCTGGAACACCTACTATTCCGAGATACTCGGGATCGTCAGCCAGCCACAGGTGGCGTATACGCGCTCGGGCAGCAATCTGGCGCTGCAGCCGATCGGATCTTCGGCGTTCGACAAAGATCTCATTCCTTACTACAGCCTGTATTTCTACGACACGTGGCATGCCAAGCCGTCATTGACCCTCACTTACGGCATCGGCTGGAATCTCGAAATGCCCCCGTTGGAGCAGAGCGGCAAGCAGGTCACGCTGGTCGATGAAAACGGGGCATCCTTCCACACGCAAGACTATCTGAACAAACGGAAGAAGGCCGCCCTGGCAGGCTCCACATACAACCCGACACTCGGTTTCGCTCTTGTGGGCAATGTGGCCGGCGGCGGCCGGAAGTACCCCTACGATCCCTACTACAAGGAATTCAGTCCGCGTATCGCGGCCTCCTGGAATCCTCATTATTCCGACGGCGTTCTCGGCAGGCTGTTGGGCGACGGGAAGACTGTGCTCCGGGGCGGCTATTCCCGCATCTTCGGGCGCCTCAACGGCACGAACCTGGTGTTGAACCCGCTGATGGGCGTCGGCTTGATCCAGGCGGTGACTTGCCAGGGCGCATCCATGACCGGCCAGTGCCTGGGATCCAACAATGTCAACCCGACGAACGCCTTCCGCATTGGCCCGGACGGGTTGACTGCTCCCCTGCCGACGGTTTCCAGCACTCTGGCGCAGCCGTACTATCCGGGGGTCAATGGCAACACTGCTTCCGGGGATGCCTCGTCAATCGACGCGGCGTTAAAGCCGGACCGCACCGACCAGTTCACCCTGACCATCCAGCGCGAGATCAATCCGCATGTCCAGCTTGAAGCCGGCTATATCGGCAAGATTCTCCGCAACGAAACCACAGAGGTTGACCTGGATTCCGTTCCTTACATGACCACCCTGGGCGGGCAGAGCTTCGCACAGGCCTACGCCAGCACCTACTGGGCCCTCTGGGCCGGTGGAACCCCGGCCGTTCAGCCTTTCTTCGAAAGCGCTCTCGGCGGGACCAGCTCAGCTTATTGCGCCGGCTACTCCAGTTGCACGGCGGCTGTGGCCACGAAGAACGCCTCGCTGTTCAAGAACACCCAGGTGAGCGACCTTTGGTCAGCGCTCAATAAGGCGCAGGGCTGGACGCTGGGCCGCACCATGATCAGTTCTCCGATCAACGGCGGTACCGGACAAGCCACCTCCATTTCCACCAACGGCAGCCTGGGGTGGGGTAATTACAACGGCCTGTTTGTCACCCTGCGTATCCGTGACTACCATGGCCTGACAGCCATCTCGAACTTCACTTGGAGCCGTTCACTGGGCACGGGCACCGGCGCCCAATACAGCAGCGGATACACAGCTTTGGACCCGTACGACATCGGCGCGAGTTACGGCGTGAACAGCTTCGATTATAAGTTCGTGTACAATCTATCGCTGTACTATCAGCCGCCGGTTTTCCGCGGGCAAAAGGGCGTCCTGGGCCACGCTCTGGGGGGCTGGGTACTGGCTCCGCTGTTCACGGCGCAAAGCGGCGCTCCTACGGCGGTCGGTTACAGCGAAATCAACTGCTCGGCGTGCCAGGCGTTTGGCGAAGTCGGCAACAGCTCCGCATCGGACAGTTCGACCTCCGAGAACGCTGTGGGCATGTCCCCGTACACTGGCACCACGTCGGCGAAATATGGAGTCTTCGGCAGCAACGGCGTCGGAACGCGCAACCCCCAGTACGGCCTGAGCATGTTCTCCGACCCGGCTTCGGTGTACTCCGAGTTCCGCCCGTGCGTGCTGGGGTTCGACACCAGTTGCGGGGGCTACGCCAACCTGCGGGGCCTGCCGACCTGGAACGTCGACGTATCGATCACCAAGGACCTGGGCTTGCACAAGGAACAGGTGGGGGCACAGTTCTTTGTGGCCATCACCAACGTGCTGAATCATTTTCAGCCCGGCAATCCCAGCCTGAGCCTCTCCAGCCCAACCACGTTCGGCCAGATCACCAGTCAGGCCAATACGCCGCGGAACATGGAGTTCGGCGTGCGGATTCACTTCTAACGCGTATTGCCGGGGGGCGGGGCCGCTGAGCGCGAACGCGGCCTCTTGCTCCCCTGGCAAACGATCTTCGCCGCGTAATCCCTCCTATGTTGATCGCATTTAGGACGAAGTCGCGGTAAGATTAGAGATATTCGGGTCTCCTTTATGAAACTCACGCTTGCTGCGACCGCGCCGAGGCCACAGACCGGGTCCACCCTGAGGTCGGACATCGTCGAGGAGGTCGCACGCCTGGGTAGCACCATGATCGGGTTCGCGCCTGTGGCTCGCTGGGCCGATGCCGGCGAAGTGCCCCCGGACTATCGCCCGGATGCCATCTGGCATCTGGCGAAAACCGTCATCGTGGTGGGTGTGCCCATGCTTCTACCGATCGTGGAAAGCACGCCGTCCATCAATTACCAGGAGATGTACAACGCCAGCAATGTGTTGCTGGATCAAATTGCTTTTCGCCTCTCGCTGTTTCTCAACGGCAGGGGATTTCCGGCGATTCCGATCCCTCGCGACGGCTATGGCAACCTCGAGATCCTCCTGAAGAAGATGCCGGCATCGTTCAGCCATGTCTACGCAGGGAAGTATGCCGGGCTGGGAACCATCGGCTTCAGCCATAACCTGATTAATCCGGAGTTCGGTCCGCGTGCGCGATACGTCTCGATCTTTACGGCCGCGGAAATTGAAGGCGACCCCGTGATCGCCAAAGATCTCTGCAAGAATTGCAAGATGTGCGCGAGACTGTGTCCTGCGGGGGCACTGTCGGCGAATGCTGAGAGGCTGCCGGCCGACTTCGACGCGGTGGCTTGCACCAAGCATCACCAGATTCTGGTATCGCAATCGCGCTGGCCGTGCGGAGTCTGTCTCAAAGTCTGCCCCATCGGCGAGGACCGCAAGCTATATCAACGCACCAGCGTGGCGGACTATTTGAGGGAGGCCGAAGCGCTGCAGGCCGATCCGCTGGATCCGCAGTACCGGCATCTCACGCATTTGCGCACGCACGGTTCGGAAACCTAGTCTCCTGCCTTGGATGATTCTCTATAGCGTCTGACCTTGTCCAAAATGACGTCGGCCAGATGAGTCACACTAGCGAAATGGAGATCCGTGCACTCGACCGAACCGATGCGGACGCATACTGGAACCTGCGACAGGAAGCCCTCCAGATGGAACCGTTCGCATACGGAACCTCCGCCGAGGCGTACATCACGACGACCGTGAAGGAGGCAGCCGAACGCATCGCCAGCGTGTCGCCGGACGGCTTCCTCCTGGGTGCCCTGGATGAAGGGGCTCTGGTTGGCATGGCCATGTTTGAGCGCGAGACAGGAGCGAAGGAGCGCCACAAGGGGCACATCCGCGGTGTCTATCTACGCGCCGCCTATCGCGGCCAGGGGATCGGACGCGAACTGGTCGCCGCGCTGCTCGACCGGGCAAAGAACGACTCTTCCCTCGAACATATTCTCCTGGCGGTGGGAACTCGTCAGCAGGCCGCCCTTCAGCTGTACCGCCAATTCGGCTTCGTGCTCTATGGAACGGAGCCGCGCGCCATCAAGGTCGGCTCGGCCTATGCCGACGAAGAGCAGATGATCCTTATGCTGCGCTGAGCACCGCGTCGGTCAGGGTTCACTTGCGCTTGAGATGGGCAATCAGCTGGATTTCGACGATACCGTTGTCGGGAAGCAGGGAGGTGGTACCCACCGCTGTCCATGCCGGATACGGCGCCTGGAGGAACTCGTCTTTGACGGCGTTGAACGCGGCGAATTGCGAAGGCCGGTCGCCTTCGAAGTTGGGTCCCTGCCACACATGAAAAGTGTTCAGCATCACCACGTCGTCGAAAGTAGCGCCGGCGGCTGCCAGCGTTGCCTGGATGCGGCGGAAGGCGCGCCGGACCTCTTCCTTGAAGGCAGTTACATCCTTGCCGTCCGTTTCCCGCCGGCTCACCACTACACCGGAAAGATACAGTGCATCGCCAGCCCGCCGCGCCGGAGCGTAGTGATACTGGTCGTAGGCTCTCGCCTTGTCGGCGACAGTAGCGATGACTACCTCTCCACCTGATGCGGGAATGTGGATCGGTTTTTCGGGACTCGCCGACTGCGCCCGGCCGTGATAACAGCAGAGTCCGAGCAGGACGAAAGCGGAGAGCCAATTCCTCGTGTTTGGGTTCATAGATGTCACGCTACCAGGGAAGATGAGCCCAAATGCGCCTGGAATCGCTGGAAGTGAAGTTGACCCATAGGCCACGGGCCATGGCCAGAGTCAGCATTGATGTGGCCTTCGGCTCCCACGTTGACGAACTCGCTACCCCACTCGCGGGCGAACCCGGCGGCGGCGTCAATGCTGGCATACGGGTCGTTTTCGCTGCCGATCAACAGGGAAGCGAAGGGAAGCCGGACAAGAGGAGTCGGCGTGAAGCTGGCCAACGCAGGCAAGGTGCCGGGTGCCGAATGTAGATCGGGCGGCGCGACGAGCATCGCCCCGCGCACTTTTCCCGCATTGCGGGGGCGCGTCGTGGCCCACCAAGTCACCGCAAGACAACCCAGGCTGTGCGCCACCAAGATCACGTTGCCGGAAACCGAAGCCACTGCCCGATCCAGAGTCTCGACCCAATCCGGGCGGTGTACGCTTCGCCAGTCCTTCTGGTTCACGCGAATGTACTCCGGATGGTTCTGTTCCCAAATGGTCTGCCAGTGTGCCGGACCTGAACCATGCCATCCGGGTACGATCAAGACTTTATTGCGGGACATATAGGAGCCTCACTTCTTCGATGGGTTTGTTGCTTTCACCGGCGGAGGAAGCGGCGCGGGATCGATGTAGCCGCGTGTGCCGTCGGGGCGGATCGGACCGGGGCCGAAACCGAGGTGGTCGTGATCGACGTTATTCTCGCTGCAGGCGTATTCCGCCAACTGTTGGCCGGGAGTGCCGGCCACCCAGGTGCGCGAGTAGTTGAACGGCTTGGTATAGAACTTCGGATCTTCGATCAGCGTGTCGACGTGAATGTGATCGGCATCCGGCCGCGTCCAGCGCTCCACCACGTGCAATGCATCGCTGTGCGGACTGCCATTCTCATCCGCCCAGACCTGCTCGTCTTTGAAGCCGATGGAATCGATCACCAGCGTATCGCCATCCCAACGCCCGATCTCCTCGCCGAAGAAGGACGGGTCGGGGTCCTCGGAATGCTTTCGGCCGTCGACCGGAATGTAGCGGTGATAGCTGTAGAAGTACAGGAACGCGACCGCCTTGGGCGTCTGCATCACCATAAACGGCAGACCGCTGGCGTTGTGCCGCGGAATCCCGCCGGGAATGCAGAGCGCTTCGGGGTCGTAGGTGGCTGTGACGTTGTGCTGCCACGCCGCCTCGCCCGCCGGAGTGAAGGGCAGCTTGAATCCTGGAAGATCCTTGCCAATGTTGCCGACGGGCTTCGTCGTGCGCAGCCCCTTCCAATATCCGTTGAGATCGGGGTGGCCGTCCGGGGTGCGAGGCGTAGGCTTTGCCGGACCGGCCGGTTCCTTTCCGAACATCTCGTTGGCCGCTGGGTCGGGAGGCGGCGTTTGGGAATGAGCTGGAAGGGCTCCTATTATAAGCGCGGCAGTCAGGATGCCGGCGAGCTTTGCGTTCACCATGATTCTCACAATATCGCATGATGGCCCTATTGTCCATCGAAATACTGATGTATACTGAATTCCGAGGAGATTGCACTGTGAAAGCTAGAGTAGTTGTCGGGTTAGGGATGCTGAGTTTAATGGTGGGAGTGCCGGCGATTGCCCATCATTCATTTGCCGCGGAGTTCGACGCCAGCAAGGCGGTTCGGCTCACCGGGGCGCTTACTAAGATCGAATGGACCAACCCTCATTCGTACTTCTATATCGATGTGAAGGATGAGAAGGGAGCGGTGGTGAACTGGGGATGCGAAGGTGCGGCTCCGGGTGCGTTGTCGCGGCGTGGATTCAAGAAGGGCGACATCAAGCTGGGCGACACCTTGATTGTCGATGGCTATCGCGCGAAGGATGGCTCCCACCTGATCGACGCGCGGCGGGTGACGCTGCCCGACGGCCGGAATATTTACGGCGGCACACCGGGCGATGGCGGTCCAGGAGATACGGGTCCACAGACCGGTGGCAAGTAGATGAGGATTGGCGGTTCAGGTCGAGAGGGCCGTGGGGCAGGTTGGTGGGCGAATCCACCTGAGTAGCCAATTCCATTCGTCGCGAAAGTTCAGCCCCCAGGCCAGGGGTTGACGGCGGGAACGCTCGGTTCGCCCATCCCCTCCTGGCGCCGTATCGGCAACAATGCCAAACGTTTTTCCGGATGCTCCCGCTTTCTGCGCGGAGTCGCGGAGAGTGGCCTTGATTGCCCCGGTGAGCCCATTTGCTCTCCTTTCATTCTGGCTTCGCCCCGCCGTGGGAGAAAACCTGAGCGCGGTTACAGCGGGAGCCGTCCCGGTTTACGCTTTTCGAATTCCCCACGTACGTATGCTCACGGCACCGTGCTACTTGCACGCTCGGCCCGACCGCAAGGCGGACTTTCGCTGTAGTGCCAAACCGACCGCGGTCCGCGTTAGAAAGACAACCTGGCGCTCAACTGGAACTCGCGGCCTGGCGTGGAAGCTTCCGTGATGGTGCCGAACTGCGGCGTGTTGACAAAGCGGTTCGGCGTGTCCCAATTCGAATGGTTCAACGCGTTGAAGGCCTCGCCCCGAAGTTCCATGTGGAGGCGTTCTGCCAGCACAAACGACCGGACCAGCCCAAAATCCATGGTTTGCATCCCGGGCCCGTAGACGGTATTTCGTCCGACGTTGCCGAAGGTGTACGCCGCTGGAGCACTGAACGCCGCTGGGTTGAACCATTCCGCCGTGGTTCGCGTGGCGGCGCCGAAAACCGCTTGCCCTGTGTAGTTGGCGCGAATGGGATTCTCACCCACAATCGCTCCCGCATTGGCTGTGTCGCCAAAAACGGAAATAGTGAACGGGAAGCCGCTCTGTATCTGGTAAATGCCGGAGAGCCTCCAGTTGCGTGTGATGGCGCGCTTCCAGTCGGCGGTCTGGAATGATGGCAGTTCGTAAACCACACTCAAAGATGCGCGGTGGCGCACGTCACACGCAGGCCCTTTCTCCGCGGCCAGGTTGTTATCGTTCTGCGGAATCGCGGACTCGGCCATGGGCGAGCGGAACTCGGGTGCGTTACTGAGATTCTTGGCGAGAGTGTAGTTGGCGAGCAGGCTCAGCCCGTGCGAATACCGGCGGCGCACGCTGACGTAGCCGGCTTCGTACCAACTGCGGGCAGTGTTCTCAAGATCGTTTACGGAGCTGACCGGAAAGGTGCTGCTTGCCACCTGGATGCTAGCCGGAAACACCGTGCCGGGCAGGAAGCTGGCGCTGGTGTGCGGACGGCGGGGCTGAATCGCGCCCGGTCCAGGCTGCGCATTGTTGATCAGGTGCGCCTGTTGCAGGTGCGTCCCGCTCTCGCCGTGATAGCCAACTTCGAGCGTGGTTCCGTGTCCCAGATCTTTCTCTATTGACGAACTCCACTGCTGCACGTACTGCGCCGGCGCGTGAGGATCCATGCCAGTGAAACTAACCACGGTGGTGCCGAGTATGGGCTGCGGGAAATTGAAGCCGCTGATTTGCGGTGTAAAGTTGTCGCTCTGTTGGGTAATGGGGAAGAGAATGGGTACGTTGTGCAACTGGTTGCACCAGGTGTTCATATCCACGGGCATATAAAAGATGCCGTAGGCGGCGCGGAAAACCAAGCCAGTCCCCAGAAGATGGTGCGCAATGCCCAATCGCGGAGCGAATCTCAATTTCGGGGGATATTGCAAGCCGCGCGGCATGCCCAACTGGCCGCCGATGAAAGCCTCAAGCCCGCCATTCTCCTGCATGATGTTGCTCCAGTTGCGCTGAATGTCCGATAGCGGGGTTTCAAACTCGTACCGCACGCCAACATCGATGGTGGTCGACGAAGTGACGCGCCAGGTGTCTTGCGCGAAGGCATCCACCGACCAGTTCCGCAGATTCATGCTGGGCACGCCAGCCTGCAATTGCCGCGACGCGGGATCGCCCAGCAGAAAGCTCGCCAGCCCGGATCCCGTGCCGTCATTGGTGGACGTTTGCGTGGTGAAGCCTGGAGTGAACTGGTAGTATCCGCGGCTCTGCACCAGCGCCCACATAGGCCAGATCACCTTGCGGTAGTCGCCGCCAAACTTGAGGAGATGGCGGCCTGTCTGCCAGGAAAGGTTTTCCCGGCCCTCGAAGGTAGTGTTCCACTGGTGCATCGGCGTAGCCTGCCAGGCATCGCCGAAAGGCGAATACCCTTGGACGTTGAAATATGGCGCGCCAGAGGCCTTAGGTCCGCCAAAGTTCGTCCCGGTGATTCCCAGCGCGTCCACGATGTCGTTCACGCCGTTGTTTTGCGACCAGTGATACATGGCGAGGCGGGACACACCAACCGAGGCCGTGTTTACGATGGTCGGTGAGACGATGCGAGTCCAGATAATGGAACCGTTCTGGGACGCGTTGTCGTAGTTGAAGCCGTAGCCGGGCAGGTTCTGCGGGGTGAACCCCTGCTCGTTGGTCGACGAGAAACGCACATTGAGCGTGCCGAGATTGCCAAACATGCGGTCCACTCGCACAGTGCCCTGATTATTGCGGCCGGTGGCGTCGCGGACGTCCAGCAGGTTGTTGGAGTCCATGCCGGCGCCGAATACCGCCGGTGCTCCGTTCATCGTCATGCCATAGCCCATGTCGCCCGTGGTGTTGGGGCGGGGTGTGTAGTTCTTCATCATGAGGGCCGCTGCCGAATTGAGCCGTGTGGCCGGAATCACGTTGCCGGGGAACTCGCTGCGTAGCGTTTGAGGATTGCCGGTGCTCACCGGCAGCGCCGGATTGTAGTTGGGATTCGCGTAGGAGGTGGAGGGGTCGAAAATATTGGCGCCGCTTGCGCTGAAGTCGCCGGTCGCTTCGGCGGCTGTCGGCACTGTGTCCATCGCGGTCTGCGCCTGGGTCTGGCGGAAACCTTCATAGTTCGCAAAGAAGAAGGTCTGTTTCCCGAAGAGCGGGCCCCCGAGGGATCCCCCGAAGTTATTCTGCACCAGATGGCTGGTGCCGGGTGTCTCATTCCAGGTGCGCGCATCCAGCGCGTTGTTACGCAGGAATTCGTACCCTGTACCGTGGAATTGGCTGCCTCCCTGACGGGTCACAATATTCACCTGTCCGCCGCCCGCCCCGCCGAGTTCCGCCGAGTAGCTGCCGGTTTGCACTTGAAACTCCTGCACGGCATCGGGCGAGAGACTCAGGTTCATGGTGTTGAAGGTGGGGTCCGTGTTGGTGACGCCGTCGAGCAGGTAATAGTTCGCGTCCGGCCGGTTGCCGCCGATGGTGATCGCCGACCTTTGGCCGGGACGCCAGTAGAGTGGGCTCGTCTCGCCGGTCTGGGCGCCCATGCCGATATGGGCATCGGGCACGGTAAGCGCCAGATCGATCAGCATGCGGCCATTTAACGGCAGATCCTGAATCGACTTCGGCTCGACGACTTCTCCTATGCTGGCGTCCTGCGTTTTCAGATTCTCCGCCGATGCTTCCACGTTCACGATCTCGTGCCTCTCACCGAGTTGAAGGGCGAGATCGAGTCCCATGTGCTGGCCGACTTCAAGCACGATATCGCGGCTCTGGTCCGCGAATCCGGAAGCACTCACCAACAGGGAATACTCGCCGGGGACCACGCTCGGCACCTCGAACAGCCCCTCCGAATTGGTCACGGTCTGCCGGACGGTCGCAGTTGCCTTGGCCGTGACCGTAACACGGGCTCCGGAAATGGAGGTTTGCGCCGGGTCCTGAACTCTTCCGGTGAGGGTAGCGAAGTTGCTCTGCGCATACATCGATGTGCAGGCCGCCAGAAGACTTAATAAGCGATTAGACATGATGATCCTTACATGCAAGACGAGAATGCGTCGTCGAGCTTTCCGGCCTGAAGGCCGTCCTCGCGAGGCTATCGATTAAGATTAGTAGTTTCACACCTTCTTGTATGTTTGTGAATACTGCGAAAGCATTAGGGCGCGCAGGGAGAGTTCCGCCCGCCTGATGTGGCGGACCGCAGCGTTCAGTTATCCATTTCAAATCCGCCCATGAATCTCGCGGCCTGCGACCTTACCGATCTACGACAGCTAATTGTTGTGGACAATCGGGGCGCGCGCAGGCGTCCCCATTACTAATGCATAGCGATTATTGTCATAGACGACTTGCAGGTCCATAATTCTGTTATTCGCAGTTTTGGACTGGCAAGACAGCTCCACGTCCGTCGCGAGATTCAGTTCAGTTGAGTTCGAAACTACTATGGTCATCCGTCGACTGCCGCCGGCCGCGGCGATGCTCTTGCTTCTTCTGAGCCCGGACCTCCCGGCTCAGTCCCCCGTTGCGATCCAGACCAGTTTCGGAAATGAAAGTACCGCTCCCGCACCAACACTCAGAGTGTTTTCGGACCTCGCCCTTATTGACGTGTCGGTGATCGATGGGAATGGGAAGCCGCTGCGCGGGTTGCCGGCGAGTTCCTTTCACCTGTTCGAGCACGGCGCGGAGCAAAAGATCGTGTCGGTGAGCGAGACCGATCTTCCCATCTCGGCCGTAATTGTGTTCGATGAGAGCCGCAGCATGGGCAAGGGCGTCCGCCAGTGTGCCGGGGCCGTGCAGAAGTTTCTCGAGGATTCGACTGCAGGGGATGAGTTTGCGCTTATTACTTTCGCGAATCAGGTCGTTGTCGAGTCCGATTTCACGAACGATGCGCGGACGATTCAAACCCGGCTCCTGACGGTGAGAAGTCAGGGCCGCACCGCACTCCTGGACGCTGTGCAGAGTGCGGCCTTGTTGATGCGGCATGCCCATAATCAGCGGCGCGTGATTCTCATTCTGACCGACGGAGGCGACAATCGAAGCCGCTCGCGCGAATCGGAAGTACTGCGGATGCTGCTGGAAACCGAAGCGCAGGTGTACGCTGTGAGCATTCCCCAGCAAAAGCCGCTTGACGACCCATACACGGCGTTCGGCCCCGAACTTCTGGACCGGCTCTCCGACGCCGCCGGCGGGAGAAACGTCGGCATGGACGGGTTTTGGGCTGTGGATCGCGCGATGCGGCAGATTAATGACCAGATTCGTTCGGAATACGTCCTGGCGTTTAAGCCGGAAAATCTCTCGCACGACGGGAAGTTCCGGCGCGTTTCCCTGCAATTGACGAAGCCGTCCGGGGTCCGGCAAGTCTCCGTGTCGTGCAGGCCCGGCTACTATGACGCGCTCGAATAGGGGTAGTTTGGAACCACCCTCGCCCCACACTCAGCCGGGCAAAAGGGCAGTCGAACGCAAGACACGAGACTTGGCGGCGTAGCCGATTCCATTATTCCTGTGCCCGTGGGGCGACGTGGGAGCATCAATTCTCCGGGGCCATATTGCTATCAAACCGGAGAGTTGCCTTGGGTCGAGCAGGTGAGTGGGGGAGCCAAGTTCTTACTCAATCCGTAGCTATGTCTCTTGGGCAGCCCGCGCAGGGGGAACGTTCGTTATCGTTCAGCTTGTCGCCGCTCCCTCATCGCCCATAGAGCCACCCATTGCGGGACTCCTCCGCCTCTGGATTGAGAGCTGTAGCAGTGGTTTGCTGTGACCTGAGCTATACTCACTTCTATTGCTGCCAGTCGAGGGGTAGCGCTGAAAGAACACGCCTGGTGCATGTCTGAAATCACCGCTCAATACCTCTTGAGAACCTCAACTGTCACCGTCTCGGACGTGTGCTGCCAGGGCACCTGCCGTCGGCAGAGTGCCGAAGAGTATGTGGCCGCAACTCAGTTGGTGTTTCCGTATCGTGGCGTTTATGTGCGGCATTTGGGGAACGACGAAACCGTTGCGGAGGCGAATCAGGTACTGTTCTTCAACGCCTCTGAAGGCTACCGGGTCAGCCACCCCGTACGCGGTGGCGACTCCAGTCTCGTGCTATTCATAAACGAACCGCTGTTGGAGGAACTGAGTCCGTCCAGCCTTTTGGATAAGCGCGCGCCCCTGGCGTTCCGGGGACAACGGTTACGAATCGATCCGCGGGCGCAAGCGCTGGTGGCGCTATTGCGGCACAGCCTTCAGCCGCACACGGCGGATACACTGGAAGCGGAAAGCCTCGCCCTGACGCTCGTGCAGCGAGCCTTAGGCCCGCGGACTACGCACACGCCCGGCGCCAGCCAAGGACGGCAGCGGCTGGCGGATCGCGCCAAACTCGTGCTGGCGAGCGATCCGGCGCGGCGCTGGACGCTGTCCGACATCGCAGCCGAGATGCGATGCTCACCGGTATACCTCACGCAGGTTTTCCAACAAGTGGAAGGACTGCCCTTGTACCGCTATCAACTGCGGCTGCGGTTGGCCCGGGCGTTGGATCTCGTCGCACAGTATGAAGACCTGACCGCCTTGAGTTTGGAACTGGGCTTCTCCAGCCACAGCCATTTCAGCGCGGCCTTCCGCCAGGCATACGGCCGTTCCCCCTCGGAGTTCAGACAGTCCGCATTACAGCGCTAGCACTGGCTGCAATAGATCGCTAAAGAATTCGATAGCTGCCTTCGCCTCCTGCATGGCCTACTGGTTGTACCCACACGCTGGGCATCTTCCATAGGAGAAACATGCATGACAGAGAAAACCTGTGCGGCTTGCGATTGCAAGCTGGATTCAAGCGCCATCGAGGTTACGATCGGCGGCAAAACCGTTGAGGTGTGCTGCGATGACTGTGCACAGAAGCTGAATGAAGCGCACACCTCAGCGACCGCTTCGAGGAGGGAAACGAGATGACTGGGACCTACCCTCCGGCAGTTCGTTCCAATGTCCACACTGCCTCAGGCCTTATCAGTTACACGGAGCAGGGCCAGGGACCAGTTGCCTTGTTCGTGCACGGGGTGCTGCTGAACGGGCACCTGTGGCGCCATCAATTGGCGGGTTTGTCCGATATCCGGCGCTCGATTGCAGTCGACTTACTGGCCCATGGCGGCACCGAAATCGCGCCGGATCAGGACGTGTCCGTTACAGCTAACGCGAACATGCTCAAGGAATTCCTCGATGCCTTGAACATCGCGCAGGTGGACCTGGTCGGAAACGACAGCGGCGGAGGTATTGCGCAGATTTTCGCCGCATCGCACCCGGGGTATGTGAGGAGCCTCACTCTTACCAATTGCGATACGCACGACAACTGGCCGCCCGAGGCATTCAAGCCCTTTCTGGCGATGGCGGCCAACGGTGGTCTGCGAAAGACGCTCGACGCGATGTTGGCGGACAAGAGCATCTACCGTTCGCCCGAAGCTCTGGGTCCGGCATACGAGCATCCCGAGCAATTGTCGGACGCGAACATCGAAGAATACCTGCGTCCGTTGGTCAAGACCGAACAGCGCACGCGGGACTTGCAACGCTTCCTGGCGGCCTTCGACAACAGGCATACGCTCGCCATCGAGGGAGGGTTGAAGGCGCTGCAAGCGCCAACCCTCATTGTTTGGGGCACGGATGACGTGTATTTCGACGTGAAGTGGTCACACTGGTTGTCGGAGGCAATTCCTGGAACCAGGCGCCGTGTGGAATTCGAAGGCGCGAGAATCTTCTTTCCCGAGGAACGTTGGGAAGAATTCAACCAGGAACTGCGTGCACACTGGCAGGCATCGCAGCAGTGACAAATCGCAGTGGTTGATAGCGGACAACACCGGATCGGAGGCGTCGGATGTACGTCCGGCGCTTCCATTTGACGGTGCGGCCGCAAGCACGAAAGGGGAACGTTTTTCGTATGAGGCGTAGAGAGTTTCTCCGGATATCTTCTGGAACGGTGTTGGCGCTGGCATCGCGGGAGGCCGGATCCGCGAGGCAGAGCAAACGAATCGACGCGGCGTGGTACCGGCGGTCCCGGCGGTACGCCAGGCTGCCTGGGAGCGGTTGCGTACGTGGAATGCGGGCGCGGACCCGCGGCGGTGTTTCTGCATGGGTATCCGCTGAACGGATTCCAGTGGCGTGGAGCGTTGGAACGGCTCCAAGGGCATCGTAGATGCATTGCCCTGGATGTGTTGGGCATGGGTCACACGCGGACATCGGCGGGACAAGCGATTTCGCCGGCAGCACAGGCCAGCATGCTGGCAATGTTCCTGGACACGCTGAACATTGATTCGGTAGATCTGGTGGCGAACGATAGTGGGGGTTTGGTGGCGCAGATGTTTCTCGCGGAGCACCCCCGCCGGGTGCGAACGCTGCTGCTGACCAATTGCGATGTGGATACAAATAGCGCGCCGGTCCAATTCGTACCATTCATCGAAGCAGCGCGGAAAGGCCTCTTCGTGGACGATTTCATTCTTCCGCAGTTGCAGGACAAGGCGCTCGCGCGATCCCCGAAAGGCATGGGAGGGTTGGCGTACACCTATCCGGAAGGGCTCACGGACGAAACCATCGAAACCTATTTCAGGCCGCTGGTCGAGACACCGCTCAAGAAGGCACAGGTGAATCAATACGCGGTCTCGATGGGAACGAATTCGCTTGTCGGAATCAGGGAAGCACTGCGGGGATGGGAGGGACCGGCGCGAATGGTATGGGGTTTGAAGGACACGCTGTTCGGTGTGGAATGGGCAGAATGGCTGGATAGGACTTTACCTGGCTCTCGCGGTGTGCGGCGTGTTCCGGGAGCAAACTTGTTTTTCCCGGAAGAGATGCCGGATCTGATCGGTGAAGAGGCGGCACAGTTGTGGCTGGAGCAAACACCCCGCGTAGGAGGATTTCCGGCATGACGCCGAATCGGACGATCGCGGTTTTTGGAGCGTACGGCCACACCGGACGTTTCGTGATTTCGGAGTTGCGGAAACGAGGATGGACGGCAATTCTCTCCGGCCGCGATGCCAGCAAGCTAAACCGACTCCGGGAGACGTATCCCGAGCTCGATATCCGCGCGGCGTCTATCGACTCCGCGGCATCGCTGGATCGCGCTCTGGAAGGTGCGGCGGCGGTGATCAATTGCGCGGGACCGTTTGTGGACACAGCGCCAACGTTGATCCAAGCGGCGTTGCGTGCTCACATTCATTATCTGGACGTGACGGCGGAGCAGCAGGCCGCCCTCGCCGCCTTCGAACGATTTGATGCGCCTGCACGGCAAGCAGGCATTGTTGTTCTTCCCGCCATGGGTTTCTTTGGCGGACTAGGCGATCTTCTTGCCACGACCGCCATGGGCGACTGGGCGGGAGCGGATGAAATCTCCGTGGCGTACGCTCTTGACAGTTGGAGACCGACACTCGGCACGCGGTTAACGGGCCAGCGAAATACCGGCCCACGCTTCGTTCTTTCGAAAAACAAGTTGGAGGCCCTGGCCGATCCACCAAGAGACTCGTGGACCTTCCCGGCCCCATTCGGCGTGCAGGAAATGACCGGCCTATGCCTATCTGAAATCATCACGATTTCACGCCACTTGCGCGCGCCTGAGGTTCACGCGTCGATGAATTTGGCGCCCATTCAGGACATACACGATCCGGCCACGCCAGCGCCAACTGCGGCCGACGAGAGTGGCCGGTCTTCTCAGATCTTTCTGGTGGAGGTGCGGGTGCGAAGGTGGTTCGACGAACGCCGCACCTGGGCGAGCGGACGAGACATCTACGCGATCACGGCGCCTATCGTAGTGGAGGCGGCTCAACGCACCGTCACAGGTTTCACCAAGAGGTATGGCGTTGCCGCGGCCGGTGACGCCCTCGATGCGCGCGAAGTGTTGGAGGCCCTCTGCCCGGCGCATCTCTCGCTCGATCTTGGGCGATGAATCAGCGCGCTCGGTCGCACTGCTCTTCAGCAGCGGCGCGGTATAGCGAACGAAAGCTACCAAATCTCGCGAACCTTCAGAGGCAGTCGGACGAGAGCGGCAGTTATTTCGCGGTACTCGCCGCCTGCTGCTTCTCCGGGTGCAAATCGTGGCACGCTCTGCAGGTCGCCTCGAGATTGCCGTATGCCTGAAGCGCCTGATCGAAGTGCCCCGCCTTGGCCGCCGTGGCGATTTGCTCCGCTGCCGCGCGATTCTTCTGCGCCAGATCGATGGCGTCCTTTTGCCCGGCCTTCTTCCAGTACGCCTCTTCCAGCTTGCAGATTTCCGCTAACTTCGCCGCTTGTTCCATCACCTTCGGACCAAGCTTCGCGTCCAGGGCATCCTTCAAATCGTCCTTCACGTCTTGCGCGGTATCCATCCATTCTTTGTGGCGCGCCACATCGTCGGGTGCCATCGCCAGGCACAACCACGCTATCAGCAACAGGGAGAGTCTTCTCATAGAAATCCGATCTCGCGGCCGGCCAGCCCAACCGCAAGCCAAAGCGTCAACGACCCCACCGCCGCCACCTTCGACCATGTCGAGAAGCTGCCGATCGCGCTGCGATGAATCGTGAAGTGGAACAGCACCGCTGCCGCGAACAGCGCCATCTTCAATCGGAAAGCCGGATGGTAATAACACTTCATCGCCTCAGCGCCCACCAGCAGCGTCCCCGAGAGCACCATGGCGATCAGGCTGACGACAAATATCGGAGCGAGTTCGCGGGCTACGCGGCCGGGCGCTTGCCGGCGGAAGCCGATCCCGAGAATCCCCAGGTCGACCACCAGCACTGCTCCACCGAGTGCTGCGAGTGCCAGCAGGTGTACCATTTCGACGATGGCGAATCCCCACTTGGAGTCGCGCATCACCGCCAGGGCCGGCGTGTGCGCGGCCCACTGAAATAGAGGTAGCAGGGACATGTCAGAAATAAGCGATAGCTCGCCCCGCCACGATGATCCCGCTCCACAAAGTCAGAGACAGATACGCCGTCAAGCGGGCGCGCCTGGGAGCTGCCGCCGCTTCGTCCCATTGCGCCACGTTGCGGTAGACCGTGCGATGAAAGATCAGCGGGTTCAAGCCCGCGACAATGAGAAGCAGCATTTTGAATCGGAACGCAGGGTTATAGTAGGACTTCGTGGGTTCCGCCAGAAATAGCAGCACTCCGCTGCCGGCCATGGCCGCGAATCCCACCCACGTCAGCGGCAGAATCTGTCCGGCGACCTGTGAGACACGCTCGCGCTTCAGAATCAGCCCAAGCAGGCGCAGATCGACAATCGCCACCGTTCCTGCCAGCAGCGCGATCGCTAAGACGTGGACCGTTTCGATTAATGGGAACACTATCTCGGACTCGCGAATGGCGGTGGCCAATTGCGTGTCGTTCAACCACTGGCAAGCTTGTAAGGTGGACATTTAGCGTGCCGCCGCCAATGACGCCGGTGCTCCCAAGACCGCTCGCAGGTGCGAAAGCCTCTCGATCGGTTCCTTGCCGCTCGCCTCGAACAACCAGAACTGCTCGAACTCGTGCCTGCCGTAGTCGTTCTGGAACAGACCTTGCGATTTGTGCTCGGCGATTACCCAGCTCACCACGATCTGATAGTTCAGGGCGTTTCGGTATCCGAATGAAGCTGCGCGATCGAAGGTGACAACCGGCGCCGGGTCGACAGTCCGCGTCAGCGGCTGCGCCGGGAATTCCGTGAAATTCAGGGGCGGATCGGACTTGGACCGCGACTCTACACCGAACACCAGCGGCCGCTCATCCTCGGGCAGATGCGCCACCGCCTCCAGTGCCAAGACCGTGGCCGCCCGATGATGCCCGTGCGTCTCCGTAGTGGGGAGCAGGGTGAAGACGGCGTCATAACGCTCCCTGGCCAGCAGGTCGGAAAGAAAGCTGCGCAGGTGAGGACGGTCCCAGTTCGCGGATTCCGCCGAGGAGGCGTCGGTATCGAATCCCAAGTCCCTTTGGTCGAGGAAGTACTGGTGCCGGATGCCTAGAATCTTGCCGGCGCGCTGCACCTCCTCTTTGCGAATCGCTGCCAGACGGGCATGCCCGTCGCCGTCGTTCGTCAGGGCCGCGCCATAATACGTCTCCGCCAATGCGGCGTAACGATAGCCGGACTCACCATCGGTGATAGTCACCTGGTCCGCGATCCATCCTGACTCGCGGACCAGGCGATAGGTGCTCGCCGCGAATGCGTATTCGTCGTCGGGATGGGCCACCACGATGAGCAGCTTTCTCTGCGCGTTCTGCGCGGCTGCGAGATGCGGCAACAGTGCGGCGCCTGCCATGGCGAGCAGAAAGTCCTTGCGGGTAGGCTGCATAGGTTCCGCTGACATCTTTTAGGCGAATACCTCCGAGCGCTTGCTGCCAGCGTCGATCACCTGGCGGGCGATTTCCCGCATGGGTGTCCGTTGCTGGCGGCTCAGGCGCCGAATCTGCAGATAGGCTTCCTCTTCAGTCCATCCCAAAGACTCTTGCAGCAGGCCCTTGGCGCGGTCCAAAAGCTTGCGGTCGGCCAGTTGCCGGGCCGCTCGTTCGAGTTCCTCACGTAAAGTCGAGGTGGTCAGCAATGCCGCGAGCGGGGCGCTGAGACCCACCAGGAATGCCAGTTCCCGCGCCTTGAAGGAGGTGCCTTCGATGCGGCAAAAATTGGCCATCCCGACTACCCCGGTGGGCGCAATCAGCGGGACGGACACAGCGCCGTCGAATCGGTCACTCTTGAATTCGGGCAAGATGGCAAATCGCCAATCGGCAGCCACGTTCTGGTGAATCACGATAGGAGTCCGGCGATCCAAATGAAAGGCCACAGCGAGACCGCTCAATTCCGTCAACCTCGGTGCCCCTGCATAGGGCGTGGGTCCCACGAACGCAGACAAGCTTGCCCGTCCGTTCTCCCGGTCGAAACGATATACATAGGCGCCTTGGGCATTTGCCTGGGTGATGGCCAGCTCAATCACCGGCTCGATGACTTTCCACTGGTTGGCGGGAACTTCTTCCTGCCATCTCTGTTGGGTGCTTTCGTATATGGATTGTGCGGCTGTCGCTTGCATTTCAATTCTCCTGGTTTCATGCGGACCTTCTTCTACTCGATGGTTGCGTGGAAATCAGCGGCAGCGACAACAGCAATGGAGTGGGGCGTTCGTTAAATGTCCCATAGTCTATCGATATTATATAGTATATTGAAATTTGTCAAGTGGCAGGGCTCTCGACAGAGTCCGCAGCCGACGGGGTGTGCGAAATCTCGCTCCCAGCGCGGAACCGTGCGATATTTCTTGACAGGCTATTCGCGATCGCACTATACTCGATCAACATTATAGAGAAATATCTGGCGATGCTGTAGTTCCTGATAGGTTCTTGAGACTGACGAGGGTGAAAGTCTCCGCCGCCTCCCACGATTCGCGAGCAGTTCGGCTCGCGCAGCTTCGCACGGTCTTAGTGTCGCCACGATGCGGCTCCTAAGCTCTACCTTTTCGAGGAGAGTGCATGAGAGCTGTCATTTTTGTCCTACTGTTCGTGTCAGTAGCGTTCGCTCAATCGTTCCAGGGGACGCTGCGCGGCCGCGTTCTCGATCCCAAGGGCGCCACCGCTTCCGCGGCGGTCGTCACGCTAATTGACGAAGGTACTGCGGTGCGCCGCCAGACAGTCACCAATGAGCAAGGCGAGTACACCTTCGCGTCGTTAACTCCCGCCACCTACACGGTGACGGTCGAAGCGGCAGGGTTCAAGCGCCTGCAGCAGCGCGGTGTAACAGTAGAGACGCAGGCAATCGCGGTCCTCGACCTTACGTTGGAGCTGGGCCAGGTCAGCGAACTGGTCAACGTCACTGCCGACGCGCCACCACTCCAAACGGGCGACGCTTCTACCGGCCAGTTGCTCGACAGCCAGAAGATCACCGATCTGCCGCTATTGGGACGCAATCCATTCTTTACGGCGAAACTCGCGCAGACGGTCGTGTTCGTGGCCAATCCGAAATTCGCGCGCATGCAGGACCAGAACGGCAACTCCCAGGTGTCCATCGCCGGAGGTCCGCTGCGCACCAATAATTACCTGATCGACGGCATCTCCATCACCGATTCCAATAATCGCGCCGTCATCCTGCCTTCGCCGGAAGCTGTCCAGGAATTGAAGTTGCAGGCCAGCACTTTCGACGCCGAGGCGAACCGCACGGGTGGCGGGAGCTTCAACACGCTGCTGAAGTCGGGCACCAATGAGATTCATGGCAGCGCGGTGGGACATATTCGCCAGACCGATTGGCTGGCCAATAACTTCTTCGCCAACCGCGCCGGCCAGCCCATCGCCGACCAGCCGTTTCGCGATTGGGCTGGCTCGCTGGGCGGACCTATCTTCATTCCGAAGGTCTACGATGGCCTCAATAAGAGCTTCTTCTTCATTACGACGGAAGCGTATCGCCAGCACGACGGTTCAACCACACTGCTCTCCGTGCCCACGGCGCTGGAGCGCGCCGGAGACTTCTCGCACAGTGTTTCAAAGAGCGGCACACCGCAAGTGATCTACGACCCGCTCACCACGGCCGCCGACGGAACGCGCCAGCCCTTCGCAGGCAACGTGATTCCAGCCAACCGTTTGAGTAGCGTGGGGTCGGCGTTGGCGTCCTACTACCCGAATCCAAATGCCGCCACCCCTTACTACGGCGCTCCCAATTACAACTTCACCGGCAGCTATCCCAATCGCGGCGACCAGCGAACCTTCAAAGCAGACCAGGAGTTCACGTCGTGGCTGCGTGCGTCAGGTTCCTACATCCACCAGAAGACCTTCGAAGTGGACGCCCCGACGAACATCTTTCCCAATGTGGCGTCTCCCAGCCAGACGTATTGCTGCGACCGCAAGATCGACGCCACTGAAGCCAATGCCACGGTGACGGCCAGCCCCACTACGGTAGTCGCGATTCGCTGGGGGTTCAATCGCTTCTACTCGAAGAGCACGCAAGAGAGCTCCGGTTTCAATCTGACGCAATTAGGACTGCCGGCGTCTCTGGCTAGCCAGACTCCGAATCCCGCATTCCCTGCCGTCACCATGTCGGATGTCAGCAGCTTCGGAGGCGGCGGCACGAATCAGGACGTCTTCTACTCGCGCAACTTCAACACGACCATTTCCAAGTTCGTGGGCAAGCACAATCTGAAGGCCGGCTTCGATTTCCGCACGCTGCATGACTTCGGCACGCCTTCATCGGGGCCCACCAGTCTGGGTTTCTCCGCCGTCTTCACGCAGGCCAAGGCACAGTCGGCGACTGCCGGAACAGGAGCCAGCCTGGCCACCATGTTATTGGGCTATCCCACCAGCGGCAGCATGAACGTGGTCACCAGTTTCGATGACTTCGTGCGCTACGTCGGAGGTTTCGTGCAGGACGATTATCGCATCACGCCCAAACTCACCTTGAATCTCGGGATTCGCTTTGAGTACGAGTCCGGCATACAGGAACGAAACAATAAGCTGATTGTGGGGCTCAACCCCACGGCCGCCAATCCGCTGCCGGGCGTCACCGGCGCGGTGGAATATGCGGGCGTCGGCGGCAATCCCACGCAAACCGGCGATGCGCTATCGGTCAGGCCAGCGCCGCGATTCGGCATGGCCTATCAGTTGGACGGCAAAACGGTGGTACGCGGAGGATACGGAATCTTCTGGGCGCCGACATTCTTCAGCTTTCAAAACGCCATCGGGTATTCGCAGACCACTTCCATCGTCACCTCGACGAACGGCAACTTTACTCCGGCAGCCTCGCTCGCCAATCCGTATCCCAACGGTCTCCTACAGCCCACAGGAAACACGCTCGGGGCGCTCTCTGGAGTCGGCCAGGCGATCACCATTCCCGACTCGAAGACGCAGTCGGCAGGGTATGTGCAGGAATACTCGCTGGAGATCCAACGGCAGGCGCCCGCCGGATTGGTCCTCACCTTGGGGGCGCTGGGGTCGCACTCGCTCCACCTGCTGCAGTCGGGGCAGAACATCGATCAACTGAATCCAGCAAATTTCTCGCTCGGGTCGGCGCTCACGCAGAGCGTCGCCAATCCCTTCTACAACAACGGCGGCGTGGGGAGCATCGCCAACGCGACGGTGAGCCGGGAGCAATTGTTGCTGCCTTTCCCGCAATACACGTCGGTGGCGCTGGCGACGTCCGGCACGGCTAGCAGCCGATACTACTCCTTCTATTTCCGAGCCGAGCGGCGATTCTCCAAAGGCTTGAGCGTGCTGGCGTCCTACGCATGGTCGCGCAGCAACGACAACGTAATCGGACTGAGCCTCGCTGGGGCAAGCCAGATTGCCTCCGTCTCCGGTGCGCAGAATGCGTATAACCTGAACGGCGAATGGAGCCTCTCCACACAGGATGTGCCCAATCGTTTCACCACTGCCATTACGTACGAGCTACCGTTCGGAAAAGGGAAACCGCTCCTCAATGGGAGCCGCGCCCTCAACCTGATTGTCGGCGGATGGTCGGCGAATGCCTTCGGTGTGATTCAGGCGGGCTACCCGCTGTCGGTGACGCAGCCCAATAACAACAGCGTGATCGGCGCCAGCTATCAGCGGCCCAATTCGACGGGCGTTTCGCCTGCAACTTCCGGCTCGGCCGATAGCCGCATCGCCGACTGGCTGAACCCGGCGGCATTTTCACAAGCGGCGCAATTCACCTTCGGCAATGTCAGCCGCTTCATCGACGTGCGCGGTCCCGGCCTGTTCAACTGGGATCTCTCGGTATTCAAGACTTTCTCGATCAAAGAGCGGATTCGCGCGCAATTCCGCGCCGAGGCGCTCAACGCTACCAACACGGCTTACTTCGGAACTCCGAATACGACGGTCACGAACTCCAGCTTTGGAGTGATCACCAGCCAGATTAATAATCCGAGATTGATCCAACTCGGCACGAGGATCACGTTTTGAGGGAACTCCTTGTGAATCTCAGGCTCCGAACTCCCCGCTCCCTGTGGTCGCGGCTCAGTATAGGCAGCATTCCGTTTCCGAGCCGCGACCGAAGGGAGCGGTTTAGCGGTCATCTCAGAAAACTCGTTCTCCTGGTCTGCCTGGCCATCACCGCACACGCGCAGGTCGTCAAGAATCAGGGGTACATCCCATTCGGAGACGCTCCCATCAACTATCGGTCCGAGAATCTTGACGACCCCATCGCGCGGCTGCAGAAACAACTGGACCGCGGGGAGTTGAAGCTGGAGTTCGAAGCGGGCCGCGGCTATCTGCGCCAGGTCCTGCGCGCCCTGCGGGTGCCGGCGAGTTCGCAGACGCTGGTGTTCTCCAAGACGAGCTTTCAATTCCCCAAGATCTCGCCGGAGAGGCCGCGCGCCCTGTATTTCAATGACGACGTCTACGTGGGGCGTGTGCACGATGGGCCGTCCCTGGAATTCGTTTCCTTTGACCCGATGCAGGGCGCCATCTTCTATATCCTGAACGACCAAGCCACCGAACATCCCCGTTTCGAACGCGCCGCACTCGATTGCGTGCAGTGCCACGTGGCTGCCAACTCTACGCGTGGAGTACCGGGCGTCATGCTGCGCTCCGTGTATACCAGCCCCTCGGGGACGCAGGCTGCCGGAACGCCATCCTCAATCACCGGGCAGGACAGCGCTTTAAAGGATCGCTGGGGGGGCTGGTACGTCACCGGCTCAATCGGGAAGCAGACACACTTGGGGAACGCGCTACTGCCCAACGGAGCGCGGCCGGACGAACTGGATCGTACGGCCCACGCCAGTCTCGCGGACCTCACGGGCCTGCTCGATACTTCGGACTACCTCACCAGCTACAGCGATGTCGTCGCGCATCTGGTGCTGGCCCATCAGACGCAGATGCACAACCTGATCACCCAGACCAACTATCAGACCAGGCTGGCGCTCTACGCGAACAAGGAAGGCGGCGAGTTATCGGAGGCCGCCCGGCGCCAATTCGAGCGGCCTGCCGAGCAGTTGGTGCGCTACCTGCTCTTCGCCAACGAAGCGCCGCTGGACGAGCCTGTCGCCGGCACCTCAGGATTCGCGGAAGAGTTCGCGGCACGCGGTCCGCGCGACGACCGTGGACGTTCCCTGCGCGATTTCGATCTGCATCGCCGGATCTTCAAATATCCGTGCAGCTATTTGATCTATTCAGAGGCATTCGATGCCATTCCCCAGCCAGCCAAGGATTACGTGTACCGGCGCATGTTCGAAGTGCTGAGCGGCAGCGAACAAGGTTCTGAGTTCGCGTCTCTCTCGGCGGAGGATCGCCGCGCGATCCTCGAAATTCTGGTAGCCACCAAACCGGGAGTGCCGGAAGAGTGGAAGCAATTCGTAAATCATCCGGACCGCGCACAGGCCCGGATCCACATCAACCCAACCGTACAGAAAGGAAACTGACTTATGAGAACTCTCGCAATTAATCTGGCCGCGGTAGGCGCAATCGCGCTCGCCATCGGCGCATCGGCACGCCCGGCAGCCGCGGAAAATTTGAACGGACGCTGGGCCGCCACGGTTGTACAGGGCGGCGTCACCATCCCATTCCGCCTCGACATCTCCGGCAACGGCAAGAACGTCACCGGCACGCTCTACAACGGTCAGGACACGGAGACCACCACCGGCGCCCGTATTCAAGACGGCAAAGTGGAACTGGACTTCGACCACTACCTGACTTACATCAAGGCCACCGTGAAGGATGGTGAACTCGATGGCGAGATCGCAGTGACGCGCCGCGTCACTACCGGGCGTACCGGCGACGCTGAGCCGCCAGCCCGCGGTGGCAGCCCGTTCCACGCCAAGCGGTACGTCGCTCCGGCCGCTGCGGCAGTGACGAATGTGCCGTCCATCGACGGGGTTTGGGAGATCCCCAACGATTCCAACAAAGGCGAGAAAGCCTGGCGCCTGATCGTCCAGCAGAAGGGCGCGGAGGTTACCGCCACGGTACTGCGTGTGGACGGCGATACCGGCGCGCTTACCGGAAGCTGGCAGGAGGGCAAGTTCGTGGCCAGCCACTTCGACGGCGCACGCCCCGGCCTGATCCAACTCACTCCGCAAGCCGATGGCACGTTGTCGGTGGACCTGAAGACTCCGCCGCGAACCGGAGAGTTGGTGGCATACCGCCCGGCTGTGGCCCGCGCGAAAGGCTTGCCTGAGCCCGCCAATTACCAGACGCACACCACCGTGCGGGACCCCAACGAAGTCTTCGCCTATAGTTTCCCCGACACCACCGGTAAAGTCGTGTCCAACGAAGATCCGCGTTTCAAGGGCAAAGTGGTGTTGGCGGTTGTAACCGGGACCTGGTGCCCGAACTGCCATGATGAAGCCCAGTACCTGGTGCAGCTCTACTCGAAGTATCACGACCAGGGGCTGGAGATTGTCGCGCTCGATTTCGAAGAGCCGGACCAGCAGGTTTCGCTCAAGCGCGTGAATTCCTTCATCAAGCAGTATCACGTGCCATACACCTATCTGATTGCCGGCGAGCCGTCCGAAATGTGGGACAAGATTCCGCAAGCAGTCAACCTCAATACCTGGCCGACGACTCTGTTTATCGGCCGCGACGGCAAGGTGAAGGCGACACACGCGGGCTTCGCCAGCTCCGCCAGCGGTGTCTTTAATGACGAACTCAAGACCGAGTTCACCTCGACCATCGAGCGCCTGCTCAAGGAGACTGGCGGCGCCAGGACTTCGGCGGAAGTCGCGGCGCGCTGACGATTTTGTGGGGCTGCCCACGGCCTGGTCCCAACGGTCCTCTTTCACCCCATGGAAGACCGTGGACCGGTAGTCAGCCCCACAAACAGGAGATTTCTCAAATGCGATTGGTAACTCTGATTGCGATGCTCGGACTGATCCCAGAGATCTCCGGGCAAACTGCGCCGAAGCGCGGCGCCTACTGGGTGGACAAGGAAACCGGGCTGGTGTGGGCTGCCGCCGATAATGCGTTCGGCGTGAGTTGGACCCAGGCATCCAACTACTGCAGTGCGCTTACTCTCGGCGGTCACAAGGATTGGACTCTGCCTGCGATCGACGAACTGCAGAACTTGTTTGGCGGCGTTGCGGACCAGAACGGACATCACGTCAGAGGTCCGATTCAGATCACAGGATGGGCATGGAGTTCGTCGCCCGGTCGAGAGCCAGGGGAACAATGGGCTCTCGACTTTGGCGACGGCGGTCGGGCATCGGTGGTGATGGGTGATTCCGGGCTTAACCGGGCCCTCTGCGTCCGTCGGTCTGCTTCTCCGAAATGACCGGCGGCGCGACCGGCGACCCGTTGCCGTACTTTTCAATGGTGCGAGTCTTCATGTTGTACACATCGCCCGGCGACAGAATGTAGTACGGCTTCTCCCAGGGCTGGTACTGACGGGTATTGTCGTGTACGGCGACCTTCCACTTGCCGATCACGGTGAATCGATCGCCGGTCACCACGATGGCGGTACCTTCCGACAGTCCGATTCCCAGCAGATTGGGATATTTCTTGATCACCGGAATGATATCGTCCCAGCGGTTGCGGGTGTTGATGTGCTGGTCGATCGCCACCCTGCGGAGAAAGGCAAAGCCGTGCTCATGCTCAGGCTCCGGCGTCATCACAATTTCGGATCCGGCGATTGCTCCGCGCACCAGATAGTCGCCTTGAATGGTGGCGCCCGCTGAACTGCCGCCGATCACGCCGCCGCGCTCCAGGACTTGGTGAAACTCCCGTAAGGTTAGAGTGTTGGCATAGGAATCGACAATATTCCATTGCCGTCCGCCGTCGAACCAGACTGCGTTGGCGTCACGCAAGACCTTGGCGAACTCCTCGGTATCGGCCACCTTCGGATCGTGCGTGTGCAGCATGAAGACGTTGGTGGCCCCGCGCTTTTTCCACGAGGCGAGTACTTGCTCTTCCTTGTACTCCTTCCAGGACCCGTCGGCGTTCTTGTTGCCGCCGGCGGTAGGGACAACGACTATCTTGGCGCCCAGTCCGCCGGCTTTGTTGATGAAGGTTTCAAAGATCCCGGTGCCGACGTCTGACCCGCCCCCTTGAATCACGAGGGTGCCTTTCGCTGGTCCGTATTCAGTCTCCTGTGCCAGGACGGTGCCCGCGGAGAGAATCGCTACGAATAAAAGATTCAGTTTGGTGACGTTCATAAAGTGAGTTCTTATCCTTCGTTTTTCACGCGAGTAGCGTGGTGGGACCGGCAAACTGCTCGCTGACGCGCGCGGCTCTGTGGCGTCCACTCATCCTGCGGGGTTTCTCGCCCCCTAGCGCACTCATTTAAGGCAGCGTTACTGGCGTCGCGCCCGCCAGGTAGATGGCATTAAAGAGGAACTTGAACGTTCCGTGCGGCTGACCACGGAACGTGATTTCGGGACCGAAGAGGTACACGCTTCCCTTACCCACGCTGGCCTCCACGGCCCCCACTGCGCCATTCAGATAATGCTGTCCCCAAGCCCAACCGCTCCTTAGCGGTTCCGGACCGGCGAACCATGCGATCGGGCGTGTGCCTTTCTGTTCGGCGCCCGGCAACAACCGGAACGCTGGACTGTTGATGTAGAAGACATCCACCTGCTTGCGCAGCCCGTACGCGATCGGTAGACTGTTGTCCACGCTGGCTTGCAGCACAGACCCCGGAACATAGAACTTCGTATTGGGCAACCGGACTGCAGGACCGTCCGGGCTGGTATCGACAAGAGCGTTGGTTATCGGAAGACCGAAGTAGTGGTCGAAGGCGGTCGAGCTGCCGATGGCCAGCAGAGTTCCGCCTTGTTCGACGAACTGATGCAGTTGCGGCGCCGTTGTGGTGACGCTCACATTGCCGATCTGGTTCTTGTATTCGTCGGGTACGTTGGCTTGCGCGCCTCCTCGGCCACCACCGCCACCGCCGCCGCGTCCTCCGCGTCCCTCTCCGGTAGGCAACGCGCCGTCGGGAAAGATCAGCACGTCGTACTTCGATTTGAGGTTGCCGGCATCGAGGGTGGACGCGTACACCAACTCGTACGGCGTGGAGAATGCCTGCTCGAACATCCAGCGGATGTGGCCGGAATCCTGCGAGCCGCCGTAGCGATCCCACAGACCCACCCGCACGGGCCGCAGTTTCAGGGCCTCGCCTTGCGGCTTGGTCGCCGTCCCTTCGAAAGTCAGGCCCAGGTCCTTCGCGAGAGTGTTCAACAACGCTGCGGTAGAAGCTTTGGCTGGAATGTAGATGGCGCCAGCCGGATAGGTCTTGCCACTGGCAGTGAATTCTCTCTTCAGCCAGTAGACGTCTTCACCGGCCGCCAGCAGGCGCGTGGTGCCGGTAAATGCGTCATTCACCTGGTGATCGAGTACATAGCCGGTCGCGTTCTGCGAGGTGAGGACATGGCCGGCGGGCGTCTTGATGAGGCCGTCGATTTTCTCGAATGGGCCATCGAATCCGTCGAGGATGCGATCGAACTGCACGCCCATCTGGAAAGCTAGCGTGTACCCGGTAATGTCGTAGGGCGGGCGCGGCGGGCCGCCGGGATATTGGAAATCGTTGGGGTGATCCTGCGGCTCCAACATATCGCGCAGATGCGGGCGGAACGCCTGCGCCGCCTTCACCACGTAGGACCCGGCGGGGTACTTCTTGCCCGCCACTTCGAAATCGCGCGTCGCCCGATGGACGACGATGCCGCAGATCTCGAGCGCGTTGACGAATTTCGTTGCCGTCAGGAAATCCGGTTGATCCGACGGAATGATGTAGCCTCGCGGATCGCGCGCTTCCGGTGTGTGGAGTTGGTCCCAATACTTGACGGGAATGCCGCCTCCGCGACCGCCGCCTCCGCCGGTATCCCCGGCCGCGTCAGACGGTTCGGCGACGCGCGCAACATCTACACCGCGATCCTTGGCGTACGCCGCCTCCATCGCTGCGATGCGTTTGGGCGTCAGGGTCCAATAATCCTCGCTGCCGCGCTCGATGGAATTCTTGCCGGCCCTGTAGATGCGGAAGAGAAAATCCTCGCGGAATTTCGAAGCGATATCCAAGATGGCGCGGTCGGTAGTCAGCAGGTAGTCGATGCTCTGGCGCTGATGCCACTCCTGCCGCGGACCGATGGGCGCCGGTTGGTCCGCACCCGGTAGCAGCTTCGATGCCACCAGCGGAATGCTGATGGGCGAAGGACTCCCGATGATCTCCGAGAGCAGACCGATCTGATTGTGGAACCCGGTGGTGGTTCGGTCGCCGCCGTTGAACCAGGTGGAATACGGCGCTCCGGTACGCATTACGGCGCCAGGCTTTCCCTCGGCGAGAAAGCGCTCATGCACGGCGGCGGAAACCAGGTCGATGCCGATGGGCACCAGCGGATCCTGATTGTAATTGAAGGGATCGCGGAAGGGCGAGAAGAACAGCACCGAGCCCGCCGGACCGGTCTGGTGCTGGTTGTACATGATCTGCGGAATCCACTCGATGTACATCTGCCGGTTCACCGCGGCAGTCTCCGGCTGGTTGGCGATGTAGGAGTCGCGATTGTCATCGTGGCCCACGTACTTCTGATACAGTCGCGGAAGTCCGTTGAGACTGCGGGCTTTCGGGTCCGCGGTGCGCATGTACCAGTTCGCCACCAATTCCATGCCGTCGGGATTGATGGGAACCAGCAGCAGGATGTCGTCGTTCAGAATTCGCAGCGTCTCCGGATCGCTCTTGCTGAGGAAGTCATAGGTTTCGGTGAAGAGGGCCTGGGCATTCACCGACTCGTTGGCATGAAGTCCGCCGTCGATCCAGACCACGGCTCGACCTTCGGCGGCCAACTGGTGGGCCTGTTCGTCGGTGAGGCCTTCGGCCCGCCCGAGACGCTGCGAGATCTCTTTGTAGCGGGCCAGCTTCTTGTGGTTGGCCGGCGAAGTGATGATCGCCATGACGATCGGGCGACCCTCGGCGGTCTTACCGATCTCCTGCAGCTTGATGCGGTCGGACTCTTTGGCTACTTTGTTCCAGTAGTCGAGTAGCTGAGTGTAATTGGCGAGAAAATAGTCGTCGCCCGCGGTGTACTCGCCGATTTTGGGCGGCGAAATGCTCTTCTGGCTCTGCGCAAACGCCGGGCTGAGGGCTAGAACGAGCGCCAGCCAAAAGCGGCTTGGCAGTTGTGGTTTTCTTGTTCGCATGTAAGTGCTCCTAAGTGGCTAGAACTCGACCCGCGCCCCCAGGACGATGTTGCGGTTGCCCGTCGCCGTTGTGATTTGACCGAAGCTAGTGCTGTCGATGTTCAGATTCGGGGTGCCCCAGATCGGCCGGTTGAGTACATTGAGCGCGTCCGCGCGGAGTCGCAGAGTGACATTGTGCTCCTGGCTCAGCGTGATGGCTTTCGACAACTGCACGTTGAACGTAAAGGTGCCGAGGCCCCGATAACTGGTCGGGCTGAGCGAACCGAGCTGTCCAGGAATGGGATTCTCCAGCAGGGTCTGCCCGTTGGCGCCTTGAACCGCGTACAGCGTGCTCAGGCTTTGCAGGTTGGAAGGCAGAAGCTTTGCGGTCGGGTCCTGAACCTGCGTCAAGCCGGAGAAATACACCACGTTGTTGCCGACCTTCTGAACGCTGCCGGAGGGTAATGCGCCGAGCGAGATGTCCGTAGTGTTGACCGTGTTAAAGGTGCCACCCGCGTTGTTGCTGAAACTCGTCGGCGTGCCGGATTGCTTATTGAAGATCACCGCGGTCTGCCACTTTTCGACGAGACGTCCCAGAATGCCATGGCTCGAGCCAAGCACCGGCTTGCCGTAACCGAAGGGCAGATCCCAAACTCCGCTAATCTTGAAGACGTTGGGTATATCGAAGCTCATTAACTGCTTGCTGAGATGCTCGTTCCGCAAAGTAATGAAGCTGGCTTCTTCGTTCTGCGTATTGCCGTCGTAGGCGCCCAGAGTCTTGCTGCGCACGTAGCTGGCCTGCACCTGGAAGCCGTTCTGAAAACGCTTGTTAGCCTCCACCTGAAAGGAGTTGTAAGTGGAGTTGTCGAAATTCCCCAGGAGCGCCGCCGTGCCGAATTGTGGATTGGCCACCACAAAGTTGGCCGGCAGGCCGCCGTTCTTAATCAGGCCTCCGCGGATCCCCGTGACAAACGTGTTATACCCTAGAAAATTGGCGAAGCCCCCGACATTGTTAGTGAGAAGGTACGCCTGCAGCGTGGTGTTCTGGCGGACAGCCTGGGAACCCGTGATGGTGGTGCCATTGACCACGCCCACCTGCGGAATGTTTAGTCCATTAAATATTTGATTCAGCAGCGGCGAGTTTCCACCTGCATCCGTAACTTGAAACGCGTTCAGAATCCCGTTTTCGAAGATGTTGACCTCGTTGATGTTGACGCTCTGGATCAACTTCGTTCCCTTGCTACCGACGTAACGCAAATCCACCACCAGCCCTTTGGCGATTTCACGTCCCAGCGAAGCGTTCCAATTCTGGATGTACGGCTGCTTCAGGCCGTGAGACGGAATGTCCACGCCCTGCGCGCTGGAGTTGGTGTCGTTGATCGGGATGGTAGCCAACGGCGGAATGGAGGGAATCGCCAACGGCAACGAGATCGACGACAGCGATTGGTAAGTCGAAGGCGTGATGGATTGGGTTTGTCCCAGCCCCGGCGCTCCGTAGCCGAATAGCTGATTCAGCAGCGCCATGATGTTGTGCTCATATGAGATCGCGTATCCGGCGCGGAACACGGTTTTATTGGCGCCAAACCAGGGCAGCGCCCAGGAGAGTCCGACCGCCGGAGCGAAGTTCTTGAACTGCTTGCCCCATGGCAGGATGTTGGCATTTGGCGAATTGGCGCCAATCAGTTGAAACTGGGTCAACGAACCGGGCATGTTTCCCGGTTGAAATAGCGAGCCGAAGCTGTTCCCGGAGATTCCGAAGATGGTCGATGAGCCGCCGGTCAGGTCTACCATCCTGCCATATTTTTCATGCGGTACGCCGTAGTACTCCCAACGCAGCCCCAGGTTCAGTGTCAAACTGCTGCTCACTCGATAGTCGTCCTGGAAGTAAGCGCCCCATTCGCGTGTCTGGTTCCAATGCTGTTCGTTTTGCATCGGGGCGTACGTCGGGTTGGCGCCACCGGACGCGTAAAACTGCTCCAGCAGGCTTCCGACGGAGCCTGAGAGATCCGTCAAGAGGTTGCTCGCGAGGGTGGAATTCGCACCGATTCCGTTAACCGCGCTAACCCCCTGCACGCCCACGTTGCCCGCGCCTAGGGTGACGCGCGGAATCACGTCAAAAGCGTGGTAGCTGAACTCTGAGAGGAAACGGAGTTCCAGACCGGCCTTGAAAGCATGATGCCCGTGCAGCCAGGAGATCTTGTCTCCGTACTGATACACCGGAGTGATGCGGCCCTGCGGGTCGGACGACGCCAGCGGACTCGTGAGACCGTTGAGACTCAGGATGTAGGGAATGCCATTGATGGATGGCAGGATGCTTGTGCCCGCCGCATGAGCCGTCCACGGTGCCTCGAAATCGAGGTGGGCTCGTTGGACTCCCACCCTGAACTCGTTGACTAGAGTAGGACTCAAGGTGGAGACCAGAGCGAGCGACGCCACGGTCGAAGTCTGCACGTAAGCGCCGCCCGGGGAAGTCGGATACACCTGGGCATCGTTTCCGTTGGGAGCGTTGTTGTAGTCCCGATTGTAGCTGAAGGTCAAGCGGTGGGCTTGGTTGAAGTTGTGGTCCAGGCGGAAATCAAGGGAGTAGAGGTCATTGATGCCGGGTTGCCGCCAGACGTAGCCTGCCGTATTCAGCCCATCGCCGGTGAGGAAGTTATTGGGCAGCGGCAAGAGCGCTAGCGTTTTTGCCACACCTCCGCTATCGAGCGTGAGACGGTTCGGATCCAACCCGAACAGGCTGACGCTTTGCAGCGCACCGGATGCGCCGCGCGGCGTCACGGGGTTGCCGCTCAGATCCACCGCCGGATTGTTCGCGTTGGCGTTGCCGTTCTGTACTCCGGGATAGAAGCGGAAGATTCCTTGCCGCGCCGAGCTGGTCAGGACCGTGTCAGTCACCGGTGTCTGCGTGTGGTTGATGCTGGTCTCGAACAGGGCGAAGAAGAACGTCTTGTTCTTACGGATGGGTCCATCCACTCGCGCCCCGGTTTGATTCAGCACCTGCACGTTACGCGCGATGCCGCTGCGGTTGTTGGACCAGGTGTTGGCATTCAGGTCGGTATTGTGCGCGAAATCGTAAGCGCTGCCGTGGAACCGGTTGGTCCCGGAGCGGGAAATCAATACGACCTGCCCGGAGCCGCGCCCATACTCCGTGTCCACCGGAGAGGTAATGACCTTCACTTCTTCCACGCGGTCCACCGTAGTGCTGATCAATTGGCCGGTGACCGACGTGAGCACCGCATTGTCCATGACGTTCACGCCATCGAGCGTCACATTGACGAAATCGGTGCGCGCCCCATTGATGTTGGCGCCACTGCCGTTCAAGACTAGGCCGGGCTGCGTGCCCACCAGTTCCATAACATTGCGGCCGGACACGGGGAGCTCCTGAATTCTCTGCGAATTGAGCTGTCCGCCTTGCGAAGTGGATAGGTAATTGACCGAATCGGTGTTCGAAGCCACCTCCACGGTCTCCGCGGTCACGCCTACCTGTAGGGGCAGATTCTGCTGCAAACGGTCGCCGACGCGCACCGTGGTGGCATTCAAGTCGAGCCGCTTGAAGCCTTCCTTTTCGGCGCTAAAGCGGTACTCTCCCGGCGGCAGCGCCGCGAAGAGATAGACACCTGAAGCGTTGGAAACGACGCTGGTCTTGACGCCGGTGTTGAGGTTCAGCGCAGTGATGACGGCGCTGGGAACGTTCGCTCCGGTGGGGTCCAACACGTTTCCGGAGACGACGGCGTCGGTGCTCTGCGTCCACGCAGCCGATGCCAATAGAATCAGAGCTAATAACGGTTTCAAGACAAACCTCCACGACAAAATAGGAACGGGGATGAGTAGCGGCCGGCGTGGAAGGTCGAACGGGGCCAGAAGATACTACGCGCCGCTAAACGCTTGAGTTGGGGGACACGACGAGCGGGAAAGCGATAACCCGAACCGGATGTCCACTATTTCTATAGAGTTTATGGCATTGAAGCTGCGGAGTCAACAAATAATCGGCGTAGCTCAGATGTAGTACATCACGGCTTCGCTTTTCTTGCCGGCGCGGGCCGCATCCACTTGTCGCAGAAGGTCGGCGAGAGTGGTTCGGTCGAGGACATCGGAGGTGGCGTCGCGAACCTGCCGCATGATGATGCGCGTGCCGCAGGATTCCACGTCTTCGCATTCCTCGCACGGTCGAAAGGCCGTCTCGCTGGCACAAGGGAGGGGCGCCAGTGGGCCCTCCATGATACGAATGAGAGATCCCAACGTGACGGTGGATGGCGGCCGGCTAAGCTGATAGCCGCCGCGCGGGCCTTTCTTGCTGACCAGCAGATCGTGGCTCTTCAAATCCAAAAGGATCAGTTCCAGGAACTTGATCGGGATGGATTCTTCCTTCGACAGCGTGGAGATCAAGACCGGTCCTTCCCCAAACCGGCGGCCAAGCGAAAGCATGGCCTTCAGCCCGTATTGAGTCCGTTTCGAGATTGTCCGCATTATCTACTCGACTTCTAGAGTAACGCAAGATGTCGAGGTCGATGGGACTAACGGTCCGAGCGCCTCCGAGCGCCGTCGGCGATTGGCCGAAAAAAACTAATATTTTCGAATGGTGGGGTCCACACGATCCGACCAGGCGTGGATTCCGCCGGTCAGACTGCGCACGTGGGTAAATCCGGCCTTGTTCAGTAACTGGACCGCTCTGGCGCTACGCGTTCCCATCTTACACAGCGCAATGATCTCCTGGCTGGCGTCGAGTTCGTCCACGCGTTCCAGCAATTCGGGCAGTGGAATGAGATGTCCGCCAATATTCGATATCTCAAACTCGTTCTCATCGCGTACGTCAAGGAGAAACAAATTCTCGCCCGCGTCTAGCCGCTTCTTAAGTTCCTCTGCTTGAATCCCAGGTACGCTCATTCTTGGAGACCTCCTCCACCATGGAGTGAAAAATAGTAGCCGTCGGATGCACGAGCGCTCGGTTTGCACGACGACGCTCAGTGGTATTATCGCACATTGCCCCAATGTCCATCAAGAAAGTAGCCTTCAAAATATACTGTTTGCCCGCTAAAATCGGCAATGTATCTGTTTTCAGAGATATACGCATAACAATTTCTTCGCGACAGCGGTGCGGATGTTGATATAGAATAGGTAGAACGTACAACTGATGGTCTAAAAGGAGACCGTTTTGTGGCTGATGATGTGACGCAACAAGTCCTGCGCGAGCAGGCCGCATTTCAACTCGCCAACGTCACCAAGACGGCCCCGCAGTATGGGGCGATCACTCCGCGTTGGCTGGTTCGATTGCTGGACTGGAAGCCGCTGGAAGCGGGGACATTTCGCCGGAACCGCGTCGACGAGGGCAAGGCGATCGACGTCACGTGCGGGCAGGTTGAGGAGTCGGCGCTGCCGGGCACGTACGTCCAGTATGAAGAGAATCCCAAGGAGTACAAGCTAAGCGCGATCAATGCGGTGTTGAATGTTCATACGCGCATCCCGGATCTTTTCAACAAGCCGTATGACCAGACTGCCGAGCAACTCCGGCTCATGATCGAGCATGTCAAAGAGCGGCAAGAGAGCGAGCTTCTGAATAATGCCGATTATGGATTCCTCCATAGTGTTCCGACGCCGCAGCACATAAAGACCAGAACTGGCGCCCCGACGCCTGACGATCTGGACGAACTGCTCACCAAAGTCTGGAAAGAACCGTCATTCTTCCTGGCGCATCCGCGCGCCATCGCTGCCTTCGGACGTGAATGCACACGCCGTGGCGTGCCCCCGCCAACCGTAACTCTTTTCGGCAGTCCGTTTCTCACGTGGCGTGGCGTGCCGCTGATTCCCACCGACAAGATTCACATCCGCAGCAAAGTGAACACCAGTAAGATCCTGTTGCTGCGCGTCGGGGAACGAAAGCAGGGATGCATCGGACTATTTCAACCCGGTCTCGCGGGCGAGCAGAGCCCCGGCCTGTCGGTCCGTTTCATGGGCATTAACAACCAGGCCATCGCATCGTACCTCATTTCCCTCTACTGCTCGTCGGCCGTGCTGACCGACGATGCGATTGCCATCCTCGAAGATGTCGACGTGGGACATTATCATGAGTACAAATGAGGGGGGAGGCGAATTCCCGGCGCTGACTCTGAAGGCAATGGAAGGCGTCGTGCCCGCGGGCCTGCCCGATCCCGCGGTGCTGGCGCGCATGGCCAATGAGCTTTTCGCTGCGGTGGGCAGCGCGCAGCGTCTGACGGATGGCACTCCTCCGCCCGCTACGGGCGCACCGGTTGCGGCGGCACAAACCCCGGCAATCTCGAGCCTGCCGGGGACGGCGCCAGCCGTGGTTCCACCGGTTGCGGCCAGATCCTTTGCGGTTCGACCGTACGAAGTGGCGGGGGGGACGGCGCCCGCCGTGGTTCCACCGGTTGCGGCGGTACAAGCGCCGGCAAGCCCGGGCCTGCCTGGAACCGCGGCCGCCGGTTTGCCGGCATTTTCGTTCCTGCAGGAAATCCGGCCGTTGTTTCCGGAGATCGAGGCGCCGCCCGCGACTGCCAGCCCGTTCGCGCTGCCGTTGGGAGAGTTAAATCTCAAAGCGGCAGAGTTCGATTTCAAAGCGGCAGAGTTCGATCTCAAAGAACTGGATGGCACCGCTCCGCCGGCACTAGCACTTGAAACATTCCAGCCGCCCATGCCGACAGTGCCGGGCGCTCTCGGCGCGTTCGATACTTCGGCATTTCCCACCTTCTCATTCCTGGAAGAAGCGCGGCCACTTTATTCGTATCCTCCCGCAGTGCCCGGTCCAGTGCCCGCGCGACAGCCGGATGCTTCCCTAGCGAACTCCCCGTCCGGCGCCTTCGACGCCTCGGTACTTCGACGAGATTTTCCGATCCTGCGGGAGCGCGTGAACGGACGTCCCCTCGTTTGGCTGGATAATGCGGCCACCACCCAAAAGCCCCAAAGTGTCATCGACCGCCTCAGCTACTTTTACGCGCACGAGAATTCGAACGTGCACCGTGCGGCACACGAACTGGCGGCCCGCGCGACAGATGCCTATGAGTCGGCCCGCGAAAAGGTGCGGCGGTTTCTCAATGCCTCGGCGCCCCGCGAAATCATCTTCGTCCGCGGCGCCACGGAGGGCATTAATCTGGTGGCCCAAAGTTGGGGACGCCATAACGTCCGCCAGGGCGACGAAATCGTAATCACGTGGCTGGAGCATCACGCCAACATCGTGCCGTGGCAGATGCTTTGCGCCGAGAAGGGCGCACGATTGCGCGTGGCGCCGGTGGACGATACCGGCCAGGTGATTCTCGAAGAGTACGAGAAGCTGCTGAATCCGAAGACGCGTCTGGTTTCCGCGGCGCAGGTTTCGAACGCCCTCGGCACGGTCACACCCCTGACCCAGATGATCGAGGCCGCACATCGACACGGCGCAAAGTTCCTGGTGGATGGCGCGCAGGCCGTCTCGCACATGCGCGCCGACGTCCAGTCCTTAGACTGCGATTTCTACGTGCTTTCCGGGCACAAGATGTTCGCGCCCACCGGCATCGGGGCGGTGTACGGGAAATCCGAAATTCTGGACGTCACGCCGCCGTGGCAGGGTGGCGGCAGCATGATTCAGGACGTCACCTTCGAAAAGACGGTCTACAGCCCACCGCCAGCAAAGTTTGAGGCTGGCACCGGCAACATCGCCGACGCTGTCGGTTTGGGCGCTGCCATCGACTATCTGGACCGGGTCGGCATGGCGAATATCACGCGTTACGAAGCTGAACTTCTGACCTACGCCACCACCCAAGTGCAGCGCGTCCCCGGGCTGCACATCATTGGCACGGCAAAGGAGAAGGCCGGCGTTCTCTCGTTCGTGCTGGACGGCGTTCCCACGGAGGAAATGGGAAACCTTCTCAACCGCGAGGGTATCGCGGTACGTTCCGGGCACCATTGCGCGCAACCGATCCTACGACGCTTCGGTCTGGAGCGGACGGTCCGAGCGTCGCTGGCGCTTTACAACACCTGCGAAGACATCGACGCGCTGGTGAGTGCGTTGCTGCGCATTCAGGCTGGTTTTCGCTCATAGTCGCAGAGACGCTCCGGCTGTAGCGCTGCCTGAACGGAAGTGCGGTCGGGTGTCCTCACTCGCGCTCAGGCTCGGGAACAGGTCGAGCTTCTGGTGAACGATGCCCATGCGGAGTCGCCGTGCGTTGATCGGGCTCGCGATTGCGTAGAGACTGCCGGATTCTTAGGAACTGGGATAGTATCGCCAGCGGGAGTTGGATGGTTGACCAGGGAGACAGCCTACGTTGGCGCCGGCCTTAAATTCCCGCACCTTGCGACCCCATCTCGTCGGCAAATACACGCAGGTTGCGCGCAGTCACATCCACCTTGTCGCCGACTTTCAAGTCGAGCTCTCGGAACCGTTCCCGGCTGATCTCGGCATCTAGCGAATTCCCGGTGTCCTCCCGCCGCAGTTCCAGTCGTACCACCGGGCCTGCCGCTCCGATATAGCGAATCGTTGCAATGACGGCGCCGCTTGTGCCTGCCGTGTGGCGGGACAGGTCAAGCTCATACGGGCGCACATAAGCCACCGTGGACAGGCCAGAAGCATCTTCGCCAGCGGCAGGTAGCGCGGCCGCGGCCCGTTGGTGGAAAAGATTGACGTCGCCGATGAACTTGTAGACGAAGGCATTGGCGGGGTTGTCGTACACTGCCAGCGGCGTGCCCACCTGCTCGATCTGCCCTTGGTTCATGATCGCCACGCGATCGGCCACCTCCAGTGCTTCTTCCTGGTCATGGGTTACGAAAACGCTGGCGATATGCAGTTCGTCGTGTAAGCGGCGCAGCCAGCGCCGCAGTTCCTTACGAACCTTGGCATCCAAGGCGCCGAATGGCTCGTCCAGCAGCAACACTCGCGGCTCGACCGCCAAGGCACGCGCCAGGGCCACGCGCTGTCGCTGGCCGCCCGATAATTGGTTGGGGAAGCGGTCTCCCAACCAGTCCAGCTGAATGAGCTGGAGTAATTCGTTCACCCGGCTGCGAATCCGGTCTTCGGAAGGGCGTGCCGCCCGGGGCCGCAGCCGCATCCCAAAGGCGATGTTCTCAAACACGGTCAGATGGCGGAATAAGGCGTAGTGTTGAAACACAAAGCCAACCTGGCGTTGGCTCGCCGTGGCGTTGGTCGCGTCCTCCTCGTTTAAGCGAATGGTTCCGCTGTCCGGCACTTCCAGACCGGCTATGATACGCAGCAGCGTGGTCTTGCCGGAACCCGACGGCCCCAGCAGGGCTACCAGTTCGCCATCCTCGATGCGGATGCTCACGCCCTTGAGAGCCTGGAATTCTCCGTACGTTTTGTGGATGTCGACAGCCTCGATGCTCATTGCCTCTCCTGTCCCGTTCTCCATTCGAGAAACTTCTTGAGCGCCAGCGTGATCACGGCGACCAAGCTGAGCAAGGACGCAACTGCGAAGGCTCCGGCATAATTGTAATCGTTGTAAAGGATTTCAACGTGCAGGGGCAAGGTGTTAGTCTCTCCACGAATATGTCCGGAGACCACCGACACGGCGCCGAACTCCCCTAGTGCGCGAGCTGTGCACAAGACCACCCCGTACAACAGTCCCCACCGAATATTCGGCAGAGTGATTTTGTAAAACATCTGCCATCCGGTGGCACCCAGCACCAGGGCTGCCTCTTCCTCTTCCGTGCCCTGCGATTCCATCAGGGGAATCAGCTCCCGTGCTACGAAGGGAAAGGTCACAAAAACCGTCGCCAAAACGATGCCCGGCACGGCGAAGATGATGCGGATGTCATGCGCCGAAAGCCAGTCGCCGAACCACCCCTGCGCGCCGAAGACCAGGACGTAGATGAGTCCCGAGACCACCGGCGACACGGCGAACGGGATATCGATGAGCGAAGTCAGCACGCTTCTGCCGCGGAACTGAAACTTGGTCACCGCCCAGGCAGCCGCAACTCCAAATATCAGGTTCAGCGGAACGGCGATGCCGGCGGCGAGCAGCGAGAGCTTGATGGCGGACAGCGTGTCCGGTTCGCTAACGGCCGCCAGATAAACCCCGATGCCTTTGGAGAGCGCCTGCACGAACACGGCGGCCAGAGGCAGCACGATGAACAGTCCCAGCGACCCCAGCGCCAAGGCGGTGAGTCCCCAGCGGACGATGGCCGGATCCTGCGCGGCAGGCTGTCTGCGGCTGACCTTTGCGGTCTGGGTGGGCGGAGTTGGGGCAAGCGCCATGGCGGTTATTCCGTCTCCATGAATCGGCGCGTCCGCCGCCGGAGTCCATTGACCCCCAGCAGCAGGAGGAATGAAGCAATCAGCATTACCGCCGCAATGGCCGTCGCCCCGGCGTAATCGTACTGTTCGAGCTTCGTGACGATCAGCAGCGGAGTGATCTCCGTCTTCATGGGAAGATTCCCGGAAATGAAGATTACCGAACCATACTCGCCAAGGGCGCGCGCAAACGCCATGGCGAAACCGGTAAACAGAGCGGGCCGGACGATAGGGAAAATTACCCGCCAGAAGATCTGCGCGCGAGTGGCCCCCAAGCTGGCGGCTGCCTCTTCCAATTCCCTGTCGGTATCCGCCAGAACCGGCTGCACGCTTCGCACCACGAAGGGAAGGCCGATAAAAGTCAAGGCCACGACCACACCGAGAGGAGTAAACGCCACCCGAATGCCCAGCGGCGTCAGATAGCGCCCAACCCAGCCGTGTTCCGTATAGAGACTGGTTAGCGCGATTCCGGCAACCGCCGTGGGCAGAGCGAAAGGCAGATCCACCAGCGCATCCGCCAGGGCTTTGCCTGGAAAATCGTAACGGACCAACACCCACGCCACCAGGAATCCAACAACCACACTGATCAGGCCGGCGACCAAGGAGGCGCCGAAACTCAACCGGTAGGACGCCACCAAGTTTGGGGCCGAAACGACCTTCCATAAGTGCTCCCAACTTGAGGAGACTGCTTTGAGGAAGACGGCGCTCAGGGGAATGAGAACAATCAGAGTCAGGTACAGGACGGAATAGCTGAAGGTCGGCCAGAAACCTGGGAGAACACTGGGACGCTTAAAGTCAGTTCGCACGTAGGCTCCGCCTGACGAAAAATGGCCGCGGATGAACAGGCATGGACACAGAATAAGACCAAGAAAAACAGTAACAGGAATCGTCTGAGCGGTGTTCACCCGCGGCCATTTGCTATTTCCCTACGCCGCTATTTCCCTACGCCGCTATTTCCCTACGCCATAGATCCGGTCGAAGATGCCGCCATCTTCGAAATGGCGCTTCTGCGCCTTTTGCCATCCGCCGAAGAGTTCGTCGACGGTGAAGAATTGCAGCTTCGGAAAGTTGTTCGCGTATTTGGCAAACGCCTGCTCCGAACGCGGACGATAGTAGTTTTTCGCCCCGATCTCCTGCCCTTCCTCGCTGTACAGATACGTCAGATAAGCTTTCGCCAATTCGGTTGTGCCGTGTTTGGCGGCCACCTTGTCCACCACTGCCACGGGTGGTTCGGCCAGAATGCTGATAGCCGGCGTGACGACTTCGACCTTGTCCTTGCCCAATTCGTTGAGCGCCAGGAAGGCTTCATTTTCCCACGAAAGCAGCACGTCTCCAATGCCCCTCTGGGCGAACGTGGTGGTGGATCCGCGCGCGCCGGAGTCGAGGACCGGGACGTTCTTGTACAGGCGGGTGACGAACTCCTCCGCTTTTTTGTCGTCGCCGTTGTTCTTCTTCAAAGCGTAACCCCAGGCCGCCAGATAGCTCCAGCGGGCGCCGCCCGAAGTCTTGGGATTGGGCGTGATTACCGAGACGCCGGGTCTGATCAGGTCGTCCCAATCTTTGATGTGTTTGGGGTTTCCCTTGCGCACCAGAAAAACGATGGTGGAGGTGTACGGCGTACTGTTGTTGGGCAGGCGCGTCTGCCAGTTGGCGGGGAGCAAGTGCGCGTGCCCGGCGATGGAATCGATATCGTATGCCAGCCCAAGCGTGACCACGTCAGCCTGCAACCCGTCGATGACCGATCGCGCCTGCTTTCCCGATCCGCCGTGCGACTGGCTGATTTGCACGTCCACGCCGGTCTTGGCCTTCCATTGTTTGGCAAAGGCGGCGTTGATCTCCTGGTACAGTTCGCGGGTGGGGTCGTACGACACGTTGAGCAGTTTGACGGGCCCCGCGGCAAACGAAGCGGAACCCAGCATCAGAGCCGGGATTATTTGTAGTGTGCGTTTCATTGGGAGTCCTAGATAAAGTTGATTTGGAACCGGAGTATCAGGGCCTTCTCCGAGGGCCGGTTTCCACCGGCAGCAACCGTGGCGCCCCCACCGAAGTTGGTGTGACCGTAGTCCAAGGACGTTCGGAAGAGACGATTGAGATACCAGTTCACTCCGCCCACCCACTCGTGAGCGCTGCGCGGTGCGGCGGTGACTGACGCAAACCCGTAGTTGAACAGCCCCGGCTCGGCACTGAAGTTCCCCACCCGCACGGCTAACTCAACCGCTCCCCAGCCGTTGTGTTTGGGATCGAAGTTCCGCTTCGGCGTTGGGCTGGTGTACCCTTTCTTCTCACCCGTGAGGATGAACGAAGTGGACACCTGCCAGGCGCGAAACGCGATGTCCCGGCGAAGGGTTCCTTTCTGCAGGCCCTCTTCGGTAAGACCGTATTCCGAAAACAATCCGAACCCTCCCAGATAATAGTACGCCCCGGGCGACAGGCGCGTTCGATGGCCGGCTTCCGAGACGCCCGATGCGAAGGGCAGGAAGCTGTTCTGGCCGAAGGTCTTATAGGCAGGAAGCGCCTCCCCATCCACATTGCCCGAAGAGGCTCCGATGCCGAAGCCCAGGCCACTGAGCGGGTTATGTTCGTCCGGTAGAAACGGCGTGAGGAAGATCCGGCCGGTATAATCGCGGTGACTGTTGACCGCGGCATCCGTCAGGCTGTTGTCCGGAACCCCGTTGAACACTCCGACGGCGTAGGTCACTCGGCGCTTCACCACATCACCCGAGATCTGGTATCCGATATCGCGGCTGGGTGCCAACAAGGTGGGCAGCCCGCGCTCGACGAAGGTGGTATCGTCGTCGGACTGCAACCGCTCGAGCCCCACCGGCGGCTTGAATTTTCCCACGCGCACTTTGGCAAAATCGAAGTACTTCAACTCCGCGTAGGCATCGTAGATGATGACTTGTCCCTGGCCGAAGTCGGGCCGGAAGAAATAATCGATGTACTTGTAGACCGTGCCGGAAACCGTAGGCCGGACCCGCCGCAATACGCCGGTATCCACAAAGGACCCGCTGCCGGAACCAAAGTACGTTCGATTGTCCAACTGGAGGTCTGCGCCGATTTTGATGAGGAAGTTGCCATCATTCGACTTGATCGTAAAACCGCCGGTATCGGCTGTGACGGTAGCCGCGTTCTTAGCCGTTTCCGCCGCGGCTTCGTCTTTCAGCTCTTTGTTTCGCTCCGCCGCCCTGAGCTTCTGGTCCAGTTCGTCAACCTTCTGTTCGAGTTGTTGGATCTTCTGATCCTGCGCGCTCGGGCTGGAAGCCTGCGCCGAGCGGCCGGGAGCGGGATCCGTGGTTGGCGCGGGGACGGCAGTTTGAGCGGCGGCCTCCGCCTGAACGGGGCTCGTCCCCGGAGCGGTGATAGACGGCTGTGCCGGAATGATTCCAATTGTCGCTAGGAATAGTATGCTGCCTCGCAATTTGTTCATGTTTTGTCCTTTCACTTCAAGAAACTGGGAGACGGAGCTGGTGGGCTAGGCAAAGGGACAACAGCAGCAGATGGCTGGCTGGTAGCCTACCATGAAGCGGCTTAGATTCAACATTGTCATGAATCTCACCATTGTCTATTGAGATTAGTGCAATTTGCCGCGCCAGTCAACCTGTTTCGGTTCGCGCGATCCGTTCATTATAAAGTCGATCAACATTATAGACATCAGTCTACCGTTGGTGGTATTGTCATGGAAATCCAAGACATTCCATGAAAACTCCATGGCTCAACACATTCGCGCTGTTCGCCGCGGCTGCTGCGGCGGCGCTGGTCGCGGTCGGCAACACCGATCACGACAAATCGAATCAGTTGTTGAACGTTTCCTATGATCCTACGAGGGAACTGTTCGTCGATCTGAACCGCCAGTTCATCGCGAAATACCAGAACGAGACCGGCAGAAAACTGACCATCAAACAATCCCACGGCGGCTCGTCGCGGCAGGCGCGCGCCGTGATCGACGGACTGGAAGCGGACGTCGTCACGCTGGCACTGTTCTCGGATGTGGATGCCCTCCGCAAGCGGGGACTGCTTCCCGAGGGCTGGGTCCTGCGCCTGCCCCACGATTCCGCGCCGTGGACCTCGACGATCGTGTTCGTCGTGCGCAAAGGCAACCCTCTGCACATCCGCGACTGGCCCGATCTGGTCAACGCCGGCGTAAGCGTAGTGACGCCGAACCCCAAGACGTCGGGCAACGGCAAGTTAAGTTTGCTGGCGGCCTGGGGTTCAGTGATATCCCAGGGTGGAAGCGAGGATCGGGCTCGCGACTATCTGCGGCGGCTCTACGCGCACGTGCCGGTTCTGGACGAGGGCGCCCGCGGCGCCGCCACCACTTTCGCCGACGAGAATACCGGCGACGTGCATCTGACATGGGAGAACGAGGCGCTGCGCGAGGTGGACGACCACAAAGGCGAGTTGGAAATTGTCTATCCGCCCGTCAGCATTCTAGCCGAGCCCACCGTGGCCTGGGTGGACGCCAACGTCACTCGCCGGCAAACCGCGGCCGCCGCCAAGGCGTATCTCGAGTTCCTGTATACGGTGCCGGCGCAGGAGACCATCGCCAGGTACGGCTATCGGCCCATCAACTCCGAGATTCTGAAGAAACACGCGGATCGGATGCCGAGAATCGAACTGTTCCCGGTGACGATTCTCGCCAAGGACTGGGGCGACGCCCAGCAGAAATTCTTCTCCGAGAACGGTATCTTCGATGCAATCTACCAGCCGAAGGTGAAATCATGAAGCTGGAATACTCCGGAAGCGACGCACGCAAAGATCTGCTGGCTGGAGCGACCGTGGCTGCCATTTCGTTGCCGCAGGCTATGGCCTACGCATTGATCGCAGGTATCGATCCGCGGTACGGCCTGTATTCCGCCATCGTGGTGACTTTGGTAGCTTCGATATTCGGTTCGTCCTCGCATTTGATCAACGGTCCGACCAACGCCATTTCGCTGGTGGTCTTCAGCGCGCTGGCTTTTCTCGATCCGGAAGCCCGCTTCGACATTTATCAGGCCACATTTCTGCTGGGAGTGATGATTGGTGTCATCCAGATTGTGATCGGAGTCTTCAGGTTGGGCGATCTGACGCGCTATATCTCGGAATCCGTAGTGATCGGATTCATGGCCGGGGCCGGATTCCTGGTAGCCCTCGGTCAGGTAGCCAACCTTCTGGGCATCAAAGACCGTGGAACCGGCCACCAGCACGTGCTGCTACGCTTTTGGCTAACCGTCTCACAGGGCGGGGGTCCCAACCGATACGCCTTGGGCATCGGACTGGGAACCATTGTGCTGGTAGTGACTTTACGAAAATTGGCGCGGCGCTACCGTCTGCCCCAGGTGGATATGCTGCTGGCGCTGCTGGTGGCCGCGGGTGTGGCGGCGTATTTCGGCTGGTCCATCCCCGCCGCCAACGGCAAGACGCTGATATCGGTGGTAGGGAATGTGCCCGCCAGTTTGCCGCGGCCGCACATCCCGGAGATCAAGTTCTGGTGGGTGAAGGAGATGTCCAGCAGCGCGCTGGCCATTGCATTTCTGGGATTGCTGGAGGCGTTGGCCATCGCCAAATCGATCGCCAACGACACGCGCCAGAAGTTGGATTATAACCGGCAGTGCCTGGCTGAAGGGTTGGCCAACCTCGCCGGCGGGTTCTTCCAATCGCTGCCCGGCTCCGGCTCCTTAACGCGTTCGGCAATTAACTATCAGGCCGGCGCGGTGAGCCGCATGTCGGGAGTGTTCGCCTCGGCGGTTGTGGCGGTGGTGGTGCTGGTGCTTGCTCCGTCCGCGCGCTTTATTCCCAAGGCAGCCCTGGCGGGATTGCTCATGGTGACCGCAGCCAGATTGGTGGACTGGAAGCGAATGCGTTACGCCCTGCGCGCGTCGCGCTACGATGCCGGACTGGTTCTGATCACCGCCCTCTCTTCAGTTTTTGTAAGCGTGGAGTTCTCCATTCTCATCGGCGTTGCCGTTTCCATCCTGCTGTTTGTTCCGCGCGCGGCCCGCCTGCGCGGCAGTGAACTGGTGCTGACGAGGGAACGCGTGGTGCGCGAGCGCGTGCCTGCGGACCCGCCCCGCAGCGACGTGATCATCTACGATTTGGAGGGGGAAGTGTTCTTTGGATCGGCTCCTGAACTGGACCGCTGTTTCGACGATCTGAAGCGGCGAACCAGCGAGACGGATATCCGCTTCGTCGTGCTGCGGTTGAAGCGCGTCCGCAACCCGGACCTGGTCTTTCTCGAGCGCCTGGAACACTTCTTGCACGAAATGAACCGGGCAGGCCGGACCGTCCTGCTGTGCGGAGTTCGTCCGGAATTGGCCAAGCCGATGGCCAGCCTCCGCTTCCACGATTGGCTGCCCGTGGACTCCGTGTTTCTAGAAGAGGAGGAGCTGTACTCGTCCACGATAAAGGCCGTGCGGAGGGCGTACGAGCTACTCAGCGGCAGTTCTGCCGTCAATGGCCGCGAGCGCGCCGGGCGGGAAGAGGACGCCTTTTATTACCTGGTCTAGGGCTGCCGTTCGCAATAGCCAATCTGGACCTCGGGCGTCCGGACCGGGTGCGGTTGGCGTTCGACTGGGGAAGCACGTCCTGCAACTCGCCGGTAGCTGCAGACATGCGACATACTTGCCACGGCCACTTAGAAAAGTGTGATCGATAGCTATGCGACTCCGTCAACGGCGGAAGCGGGCGCAGCCGCCAGCGACGCTGCGGTTCTATGGGGCGCCCAGTAAGAAGGTCTCTGTTGCATAGCGGGTTCTCCGTTTACTGGCCTGTCGGGCCGTTATCGGCATGTGGGTCGATTTCCGTTAGCGGGCGATCCCAATGAGCCAGGGTCAGGCGCCAGCGCTCCTGCTCTTCCTTGCGCACTGTGGCCCGATCTGGGAAGAGCTTGGCTTCGACGCCTCGTCCCTCTGTCTGTGCGGCGGCGTCGCGGTAGTAAATCAGCACTCGCAAGTCCCATCGCTCGGACTCTCCGACGTGGCCGCCGCCGCGCTGCACGATGTACTTCGTGACTAGGCCTAGCCGCTTCTCCTCGTCGAGGATCGGAATCTGGTACTTCTTGAAAATCGCCCACCAGTCGTCATAGTAGCCCCACTTGACTTGATATACCCATTCCACGATCGGGGCGGGGCGGGCCGGTTGTGCGGCCGGCGCATTCTGCGCGCGCGCCGGCCAAGCCCCTCCCAACAGAACTGCGGCAGCTACTACGACTCGCTTCCAAGCTAATAGGTTTGTCATTCGTTCATCTCCTGATGTGGATGCTTTACAACTTCAGAAAGGGGGATCTCCATCGAGCGCCGGCTGGGGGACTATCGACAGAATGAGGGGCAACAGCGACAGGTAATGGTGTGATGCTTTGCGAGCGGCGTGACCTGAGACGGTCCCGAAAACAGGTTGATGAGCTCGGCAAGTTGCACGGTTTATACTCCGTTAATTTAATCGTCTGCCGCCTTGGTGGCAGTGACGCCTCGATTCGCTTCCAGGCGGTAATGGTTCGGGAAAAGGGTCGCGCGAGTACCCTACGGCCAGTCCTCGCCTTCACCGAGTGCTGCACTGGACCAGCGGGCATCGCGAAAAACGCTTCGGCTTAGATTAGTCCCCGGCAGCGGCTGCCTGCGCGAGGGCCTTTTCCGGATGGCGCTTTGTGAAAGTTAGAGCATCCAGCGAATAACGGCCTGGTCCGATCAGGACCACCGCCAACGCGGGCGCGAAATATAGCAGGGCAAGCTCAGGAACTTGCCCCGCCCGCAAATGCGAAAGGATCGCAACGCCCATCGTGAACATCACCAGAAAACCTCCGAGCCGGGCCGCGAGGCCCGCAGCCACCAGAACGGCTCCGGCCGATTCCGCCAGGGCCGCCGCCACAGCGAAGAAGCCGGCGAACGGGAAGCCCAGACTCGCCACCACTTTCACAAAACTCCAATCGTGTCCTGAGAACACATAGCTCGCCGCACTGGCTATTTTGCCGCGGCCATGCAGCCAGGCCAGGCTGACTCCAATCAGAAGCCGGAGAGCCAGCAGGCCGGCATCGGCCAATCTCGTTCGTGGGTCCGTAGTATCTGCCATAGTTCAAAAGATGTGGAGGCGCAGACAGGAGTTGAACCTGTGCATGGCAGTTTTGCAGACTGCCGCGTTACCCCTTCGCCACTGCGCCAAAACCTTTCTCTAGGCTCCCAGCAAACGGGGAAGCCGCGCCAACTCTTCGGGTGCGCTGTCATTGGGAACAGAGCATCCCGGAGTAAGAATAAACTTTGCTCCGGCGGCCTTCGAAGCCGATTGCCATTGCCTGCGCAAGTCGTCCGGCCCGAGTTTGCGGTAATTCACCTCATCGATGCCACCCGCGATCACCGACGAAAAGCGCTCGCGCACCGTTCGAATCGGAATGCCAGAGACCCCTTGCGAATAGTTGACGATAGGGGCCTTGAAGTCGCGAAAGAAATCCAGATATTCCGGCTCAACGTGCAAGTGCAGGATATTCAGCCTGGCTCCAGCCGTGGCTTCGAAGATGCGCCGGTCGAACGGCTCGCTAAACTTACGGTAGTCGTCCGGCGCGAGTTCCTTCCGGTTTGCATTGGCGATCGAGACCAGCAGTCCGGTCGCACCTGTGGCAAACGCCAGCTTGGCATGATTGATCTCCGACTTGGTAATTACATCTAGAGCATCCAGCAATGCTTGCGGATTCTCTTCCTTCAACTGGAGCACCGCTTCTTTGGAAGAGAGCTTTTCGGCCACGTTCCAGGGATTGAAGATCGTTTCGATGAAGTAGGCCCGGCCGCCCAGACCGTCTCGAATCAGCTCGAGCGCCTTGATTTGTGCGGGAAAAGGATTAGCCTCGACCTTCAACTCGTACCATTTGCCAGCGGGCTTCGGGTACGGGAAGTCGCTCATCACTTTGACGATATCGGTGCGGTAAGCCCGGTGGAAATCGAGTGTGGCCTTGGCATGCTCCTCAGGGTTGGTCAAGCCGAAGTGATGCCAGAAGGTGAACGGCGGACGATCCAAGGTGCCACCCGACAAGGCCCGGTCTACGCGTTCCTTGCGACTGAGTTCCGACCCGGCCCATGCGAGGACGGCAGGGATCGCTACGGCCTTCGCGAGAAACTGGCGGCGGAGAATTCGCTGGCTCATCTGCTCACCTGATTCACGAAAGCTTTTACGCCTGTCATATCCATAATTGATATTCTCGATAGACGTACTAGATATCTATCATAGTTTAGAGGGCTGAGCCGGTGCAGTCAAGAGAATAGTTCAAAAAGGAGGCAGTTTAACGATGACTATCGCGTCCACTCGATGGCCGTGGTACGTAGCCGGTCCTGCGATCGGCTTGTTCGTGCCGGCTCTATTGATTGCGGGGGAACCGAATGTTTGGCGTTTCCAACAACCTGAGTCATTTCTGTTCCGCCGTCCGTCCCGGGCCGGCTCGAGTATTTTCGTTGCGATTGGAAGCGCACTGGCCTCTGGAATCTCCGGTTCGCGGCCGGCATCGTGGTGGGAGGCGTCGTTGGTTCAGCCTGGTGGGGGACCCCACCACATTGCCATTTCGGAACAGACCAGACTCTCTATAATGAGGCTGGGCATTCACGACCTCTCCGGTTTGGCCCGATCCCTTCACTACACCCGGGGCGATATTGTTATTTCGACCAACGGCGGAGTGACGCCGTTCGTGCGCGCGTAGGCGATCGACTGCCCAAGATGCTCGTGTTGGTCCCCAAGAAGGTATCGGATGGCGCTCTCCTTCGTCATGTCCTTCCCAAACAGTTTGACCGGAGTCTTCAGATCGCTGTCCGAGAGTCCCTCGATGGTTTTCTGCAGGTTCGCGTAAGACGTCTTCAATGCATCTTGCATCTTCTCCGGATCGGTAATGGGCGCGGGCCGCGCGCCGCCCGGGCCCCCACCCGCGCCGGTCAGTGTTACCGCAAGCAGGCCGTCTTCCGTCACGATCAGGTTGAATACGTCGCCAACCGACCGCACTCCCTCACCGGGTTTCCAGTCATACTTGCCTGCCATCACGCGCGCCAGTCCACTAAATTTTTCGGAAAGCGTCCCAGCTTCTTTGGCAAGAGCGGCCTGCACGCTTTGCGACGCTGGCTGGGCACGCGATGGAGTAACGATCGCCGCTGCAACGATGGCGAGCGCGAACGCCACACTTTCAATTTGAATTGTTCTCATTGTTTGAATTGTTCTCATAGCGAAATCCTCTCGTGTTTTTGTCTCATGCGGACGGTTTCAGGAAGCGCCTTGCGCCGACCTTGGCCGTTTCCGATCCTGCAATTGGGTGCAGGTGGTTCTTCTTCGACTCGTCGATCTCCAGTTCGATCGACTGGTCGATGCGTTTGGTGTCGACGAGCTCCAGAACGACGAATCGGCGTCGCGGAAGTTCTGCGCCGGTCCGGCAGCGGAGCCGGTGAACTTCCGATTCCCTGCGAACAGGCTTCCTTTGACTGTATATCGCGCGTCCGGCGGACTGGGACCTTCGGGTTGCCCCCCCGAGTTCGATGCCGGTCACGTACTCGAACACTCCAGTTCGGGCCACGAGTACAACACACCACGCATGGCCATTCCTGGGTCATCGAAGAAGATCTTAACGTAACCAACCGGTCAGGCTCGGGAAACGGGAGAGAACGCAGCAACACGGCATTCGCCCCACTCCCAGAGCGAGCGTCAGCACCGCCATGATCGTGAAGGCGGGCCTCTTGAGCAGCATGCGCCAGCCGTATCGCAGATCCTGAAGCAAATTCTCCATATGCTGCACGCCGCGGGCCTCGCGGCATTCCTCCTTCACTTGATCGATTCCGCCGACTGACAATCGAGCTTGCCCGCGCCTCCTCGCGCGTCATACCGGAACGGATGCACTTTTGACCTGCTGTTCGAAGTGAAATCGCAACTCGTCGCCGGGTTCCGCTTCTACTGTGTTACAGCGGGACAGAGATCGTAGATGAAAAACAAGGTCGGTCGGCATTTCAAACCTCTCGAAGGGCAGTCATGGAATCCACCTTCGTCGCGCGCCAGGCTGGAACGTAGCTGGCCAGCACGGCGACCGCAAACAAGAGCAGAGGTACAACCACAAATACCGCCGGATCATGCGGCCGAATGCCGTACAGCAAACTCGCCATCATCGAGGCGGTGGATGCGGCAAGGATTACGCCGGCGATAATTCCGACGCCGGCAAGAACGACCCCCTTGGTTACGACCAGTTTCAGAATATCGGCGGGCCGTGCCCCCAATGCCATGCGCAGTCCGATCTCGCGTGACCTCTGGCCGACCATAAAGGCGAGCAAGCCGTATATTCCAATCGAAGCCAAGACCAACGCCACGCCTGCAAAGCCGCCCACCAGATCAGCTGAAAAACGGCGTGAAGCCAGTGACCGATCAAGGATGTCGGTCATAGAAGAAACATTAAATACCGGCAACCCGGGATCGATGCTCTGGATTTCATGCCGAATCTGTGGTTCGAGCAGGGTCGCGGGCAGAGACGTCCGCAACACCACGTTCACTTGCTTGCTGGGGTCTTGATAGGTCGATACGTAAATGTGGGGAACACCATCGATGTCGAGACCGTCACTCTTGATATCTCTAATAATACCCACGACGGTTATCCATGGCTTGGTGGGGTTTCGTCCGAACCGCACCCGGCGGCCCAGCGGATCGCGATCCGACCAATACTTACGAGCGGTGCTTTCATCAATGATGGCCACCATCTGTTTGCCGTCTTCATCGCCCTCGGTGAATGAGCGGCCGCGTAGAAGCGTCGCCCGCAACACCTTCAAATAATCGGGGCTTATCCGAATTCTCTCGGCGCGCAGATCCTGCGAGGACTCGACCGGTCTATCTTCAATCGCGAAGCCTTCAATCGCTAAGCCACCGACCGCGTTGGGGTTGCTATTGGTGGTCGGTAGAGATGAGGCGATTGCAGCGAGTTCTACTCCCGGAATTGCCTTCATGCGCCGCAGCAACTCACGATCAAAGGTGGCCGTGCCATGGATACCGAGATACGGATCCGTCTTCGGATCGTTGGGAACTCCTAGCCATGTGTTTGCCGTGACCACTTGAGTTGGATTAAAGCCTGGATTTTCCCCCAACAGATCCCGCAGCGTACGCAGCAGTAAGCCGGCTCCCACCATCAGTATGACGGCAAATGCCAGTTCAGAGACAATTAGAACATCCCGCAATCGGCCGGTCTTTGTGCTGTAGCCGGACCCGCGACCGCCTTCACGCATGGCCGAGGAGATAGCGGCTTTTGCCGAATGAAGCGCTGGAGCAAGTCCAAACACTAAGCCGGTAAGAATGGAAATCAGCAGAGCGAACGCCAGCACCACCCAGTCGGTTCGTACTTCGTTGAGCCGGGGAACGTTCGATGGCACAAAGCGCAGGATGGAGCCTAAGGCAGCAACTCCCGTTGCGATTCCCGCGGCACCGCCGATGAGCGATAGCAGCATGGACTCGGTGAGCATCTGGCGCACCATGCGGCCGCGGCTCGCCCCCAGCGCTAACCGCACCGCCATCTCTTGTTGTCGCCCCGAAGCGCGCGCCAGAAGGAGATTGGCAATGTTCAACGATACGATGAAAACGATCAGGATTACCGCACCCAGTAACACCAGCAGCATGGGCCGAACCTTGCCTACCAAAGTTTCTTGCAAGGGTTGAATCTCGATTGTCCATTGGGCCTGCGGCGCGTAATCGGCGGGAAAGTCGTGGCGTAATTGGGCTGCCATGGCAGTGAGCCGCGCCTGAGCTTGCGCCAGTGTCACGCCGCGCTTAAGTCGTCCGATTCCAGATTCTAGAATCCGAGTACCACGCATTGGCGGGGGAAAGGGAGCTGCGCTGAATCCGAAGGGGCAAAACATTTCCGCGTCACCGGAAGTCGTCGGTCCAGGGTGGCGAAATCCGCGTGGCAGAACCCCGATAATTGTAAAAGGCTCATTGTCGATCCGGATGGTACGGCCGAGAACATTCGGATCGGCGCCATAGGCACGATGCCATAGGCCATCACTGATCACGGCCAGTGGAGCGAAACCAGGCGCGAAGTCCTGCAGACCAAACAACCGTCCAATTTGCGGGACCACACCCAGCATGGAAAAGTAGCTGAAACTGCCAGCGACCCCATCGACACGCTCGGGCTGTCTGCCGCCGGTCAAATTCTCGCTACCCTCGAAGATCGGGGTCACATCTTCAAATACACCCGCTCGCGTCTGCAAATCATCCAGTTCGGGCTTGGAAAACCCAACGTCCCGCAATCCTACGCCAGGCTGGTTAAAGAAGATTCGTACCAAACGATCGGGATCGCGGTAAGGCAGGGAACGCAACAACACGGCATTCACGATGCTGAAAATGGCGGTATTCGCCCCCACTCCCAGAGCGAGCGTTAGCACCGCCATGATCGTGAATGCGGGCTTCTGAAGCAGCATGCGCCAGCCGTATCGCAGATCCTGAAGCAGATTTTCCAAATGCTGCACGCCGCGCGCCTCGCGGCATTCCTCCTTCACTTGATCGATTCCGCCGACTGACAATCGAGCTTGCCGCCGCGCCTCCTCGCCCGTCATACCGGAACGGATGCACTTTTCGACCTGCTGTTCGAAGTGAAAGCGAAGCTCGTCGTCGAGTTCCGCTTCTACTGTGTTACGGCGGAACAGAGATCGTAGACGAAAAACAAGGTCGCTCAGCATGCCGGAATCTCCTGGGCGGTTCCAAGCACCAGGGCCATCGCGGCCGTCAGTTTGGCCCAGGCGTCCCTTTCGACTTCGAGCTGCCTGTGTCCGCTTTTTGTCAGCTCGTAGAATTTCGCGCGCCGATTGTGTTCGGAAACGCCCCAGCGGGCCTTGATCCAGCCGCGCCGCTGCAAGCGATGGAGGGCCGGATAGAGCGAGCCTTGCTGGATGCGCAGTACGTCGCTCGAAACTTGCTGGACGCGCTCGGATATGGCCCAGCCATGCTGAGGTTCCAGCGCAAGGGCCTGCAAGATGAGCAAATCCAGCGTTCCCTGTGGAAGGTCGATACGGTGCGCTTCGGGCATGCACTCCCCTTTCGCTTCTACAAGAAGCATACCCGATCTCTTGTCGAAGTGCAAGGGGGGAACTCGGCGGGGGAACGGGTGGGTGGCCACGGTTCAGTATTCCCGCGTTCGCGCGAGCTTTAGCGGCGAGAAACAGAATCGCGCTCAGTCCGATCGGAAGCGCCATCTGAGCCCAAGGCATCGTATGCGTCCGGTCACAGACACAACTAAATTCTCCCTCCGGGTAGTCCACGCGAAAGTTGGGACGAAACTCTCTCTGATTTGATAGATCCTGAGTAGTCGTTTAGTGTAGACCGACCGAATTGCCAGCCACCTCGCCAAGACCCGTCGGTGACCTTCGGCGCCCACTCCCGGCGGAAGCGTCCCCAAAGTTCGAGAGGAATGGGCCAAGCAAAGACGAGATGATGGAAACGAAATGATGCTGCTTGTCCTGGCGAATCAGAAATTTCTGAACTCAGCTGGGGCACTCCGGACATGATAGGTACAGCCAGGGACGCTTCACTCCCTTGCTGCCCCACTTCCAGTGGAATACGCACGGATGGCTCCCACAGCCAGCGGTGGCAGACTCTGCGCGACGCGCTGAAATTGGTCCTGTAAGCCGCGTCGGGAGCCTGCGGATGACATCGCCGTCTTGACGGTAATCAGCGCAATTGAATTACGCGCCGATCCGATTCCCCCTGGTCATCGACTGGGACCGACGTGGAGGCTGGAGATGTCCATCACGTACTGCGTCAAGCTGCGCGCCTCCGGCTTCGCATCGCGGCTGGAAGTGAACAGCAGCCAGTGACCGTCCGGCGATATCGCCGGGAAGCCATCGAAAGCATCGCTGAAGGTAAGCCGGACCTGCTCATCGGATTGCAAATCGCCCAGGTAGATCTCGTAGTTGCGCGGCGGCAGCACTTTGACGAAGGCGTAATGCCTGCCGTCCGGCGCTGGATAGGGCGCCCAGTTGGTACCCGCATCCGCCGTCACCCGGCGCAGACCGGTTCCATCGTGAGAGACGGTGAAGATCGACATCGGCATGCCGCCCGGCTTGCCCTCGTCTTCCACTCGCCATGCGCGGAACAGGATCGTCTTGCTATCCGGCATATACTGTGCGCCACCGGGTTGCCAGCCATCCAGATGCGTGATCTGCCGCTCGCCGCTCCCATCCGGACGCATCCGCCACAATTCCATCTTGCCGTTCGTCTGCCGTCCGAACAGAATCCATTGCCCATCCGGCGACACGGACACTTCGGCTTCGTAGATGCTGTTATTGGTCAGCCGCTGGAGATCGCCGCCCTCCAGGTTGGACGTGTACAATTCGGCGCCTTGCGGATAGTTCTTCGGATCGGAGAAGTTCCCTTTCGGAAGATCGGCATGATCGCGCGTCGAAGTCCAGACAAGGCGCTTGCCGTCGGGAAAGAAGAACGAGCAGGCATCTTCGCCGCGATCGTTGACGCGCCGGATGGAAGTGCCATCCAGGTTGGTCAGGTACACGCGATAGGCAGAATCTCCTTCCCGCTTGGCATTGCCGATGATGCTGTACGAGTCCGGTCCGAAATAGAACTCGGCGGAGGCACCGATGTTCGGGATCCGGCGTACTGGCAATTCCCGGCCTCCTTGCTCCAGCGCCGACACCAGATAACCACGATCGTACTTGCTGGCGATTTCGAGCGGCGTCAGACCGTCCTTACTCTTGATCTCGACTCGAGCGCCCGCGGTCAGCAGCAAGTTCAGCACGTTGGCGTCGCCATAGTCGGCCATCGCCGCATACTCGAGCGGTGCGATCCCGTTCCCGTCCCGCTGGTTGACGTCGGCCCCGAGGTCGATCAGTTCCTTCACGATGTCCGCCTGGTTGGAGGTCACCGCGCGCGCCAGCGGCGTCAGGTGGGACGGCGGATTGGGATTCACGGGAGCTCCGGCCTTCACCAGATCGCGGACCAAATCGGCGTCGTGGAGGTCCACCGCGTTCCCCAGGGCAGTGTAGTCGTTGGGCGAGCGCGTCCACACTTGCGCGATCGAATCGCCTCGTGCCAATAGCAGTGCTGCTTTCGCTGGCTCGGCGGTGCCCGAGGCAAGAAACAGCGGCGAGGGAACCGTGGCTGGTTGAGGATCGGCTTGGGCGCCGATCTTGGCTCCATTGTCGAGCAATAACCGAACGGATTCCAGCGTGTTCGCATGACTCGCCGCCACCATCAACGCATTGAATTGCGTCCGCGGCGCTCGCACGTTCACGTCCCGCACCTGATGGACGACCAACTTCAACTTCTCGGGTTCCGGCGCAACTGCCAGCAGCAGAGGAGTGCCGCCAGGGGTGGCGATGTTCGGGTCAAGCCCATTGTCGAGCAACCCCTTCAGTTCCGTCGGCGACCCGAAAAGAGCGGTCTTCAACCACTCAGGATCCGCGCGGGCACTCGTCAGCAGCGGTTCGCCTCCATAGGCGACGGGCGGAGCCGCCGGCGGGTCCAAGGCCAGCGACAGCGCGATAGTCGCCCAAATCGTCCCCATCTCCGAAATGATCTGGTCCTTCTTGTAAGGGAATCCGGTCTCCATGTAAGGCGGGCTGATCGGAATCGGATAAATCAGCCGCGTGCGCACGTACCACGACCCGTCCGGCTTCTGCGTATCGACGAGGAAGCGCAGACCGCCCTGGTACGATGCCGCGGTGGGGGGAACGCTGGCGGCGTTCAGCGCCGCCAGTACCAGCCCGGTTGCATAGGAGTCGCTAGGACGATAAGGGATCTGCGCCCAGCCGCCATCGCGGCGCTGGGCGGCGGTTAGCTCTTCTACCGCGCGCGCAATAGCGGATTTCGGTGCGTCAATCGCCAGCAGCGCGAGCACCTGATTGGCGCCATCCTCGGTGGATTCCGGCTTCGCGGTGGTCAGCCACTGCCGAGCCTTCCGGAAGATCTCCCGTTTCTGTTCGCCAAGTGACGCGGGCAGGTAATCCCGAATCGCCTCCAACGCCACCTCGGTTGCACTCCACTGGCTGTCCGATTGCGGCGGACGGCGGTCGGAGGAGATCCAATTGCCGGCGGGAGTCTGCAGATGCGCCAGGCGTCGCGCGTAAGCCTGCAGGGGGAGCGTTGCAGGATAGCCGGCATCGTGGAGCGCGATCAGTTCGTGCCCATTGACCAGCGTCGGATCGACGAAATAGTAGCCCTGGATGGCCTCGTCCACGTTGCTCGTCCACCCGTACGTCTTGCGCGCCGCGCGCAGAGCCACGGCCTCATCTACAGCCAGACCGTGCCGGCGCGCCACCGAGTGCAGCTTATTGAAGAGACCGTCGTTGTGGCAGGAGTAGCAGTAGCCTTGCTTCAGCCAGGTTCGGTTGACGCCGTCCAGAAGGGAGAGTGACTTCAAGGCGGCGTCCCGGATTTCTTGCTGCCTCACGGGGTTTTGGGCAGCGGCTCCCACTGCTGAGATGGCTATGAGAGACCACGCTAATTTCGACATTTCAGGGATTATACCAATTCTCGATAGGTATTATAGTGTACTGGCACCATCAGAGGGGAGAGGGTTGGCGGGCAGCTTCGGTATACGCTGGGATGCGGGTCTAGCGGTTCCCATTCGCCGGTCGGTGCCGGCAGCTTTTCCCAGGCCGCCCAAGCCGCCAGCTGGAATTGACATTTTCTGTCAAATGCCGTATTGTCTATAGAATTAATATAGATACGAGAAATGCCATGACTTTCAAACCTCTCACTCGCTTCCTCACCACCCACAGGATGGTTCCGGTATTGCTCTCACTATTGGGTTGCGCGATGGTCGCCGCAACCATCGATGCCCCGTATCGCGCCCAAGTGGAACAGTGGCGCCAGCAACGGGAAGCGTCTCTCAAAGCCGATGGCGGATGGCTTACCGTCACGGGACTCTTCTGGTTGAAAGACGGCGACAATTCCGTCGGCAGCGATCCGTCGAACGACATCCTTCTGCCGGACGGGTCGCCCGCCCGCCTGGGCAATCTGAAGCTTCAATCCGGCCACGTTAACTTCACCGCGTCCGGCTCCGGAGTCACCCTCAAAGGCCAGGCGGTCACTCAGACGGAAGTGCGTCCCGTGGGTTCGGATGTGCTGGTTGCGGGGCCGCTGCAGTTGCTCGTCATCAAACGCGGAGAGCGGTTGGCGCTGCGTTTGAAGGACAACAACAGCAAGGCTCGCCGCGAGTTCACGCACTTGAGTTGGTATCCGGTCGAGGAGGATTGGAAGATCAAGGCGAAATTCATCCCGTCTCCGTCGGCGACCAAGATCGTATTCGACACGGTCATCGGCGAGCAGGAAACTTCCGATAGTCCGGGCTATGTGGAATTCGAGCGCGCCGGCGTCACCTACCGTTTGCATGCTGCCGGGGAAGGCCGGCGCCTCTTCTTCGTGATCCGCGATCAGACCAGCGGCAAGACGACATATGCGGCGTCGCGCTTCCTCTATGCCGACGCATCCCAGGATGGCAGTGTGATACTCGACTTCAACAAAGCGGAGAACCCGCCGTGTGCCTTCACCGCTTATGCCACATGCCCTCTGCCCCCGCCGCAGAATCGGCTCTCGCTAGCCATCACCGCCGGCGAACAGAAGTACGAGGGGGCGGCCCATTAACCTTTTCCCTCGGGCTGAACCGCCACTCGGATCCGCGCGTCATGACGGCGGCGCCTGCCCGAGTCCAACAGTAGTCTGACATGCGGCGTAGAGCGATCTGCTTCGGGACGGGCTGGCTTTGGTCTCCTATGTCGACCGAGCCCGCGCCAGACACCTCCCACGATCGCACGATATCCATTTCGATACCATCCAAATGGGCAGTCTGTTGCTATCAGGGGCGCAACGCGATCAATGACTCAAGCTGGGTTGGGCTTCAAACTACCTTGAGGGAACTTCGCAAACAAGGGTTGCGCCCCTGGCAGTCGGAACCATTGGCGAATTCGCCATCGCCACAATCACTATGGGCCTGCCTTTCGGAGCGTCACGCCTCCTGGGCCTCTTCTAAACCAGATATTTAGTGCTGGATGCTCCGTGGCCGACTCCCGCTTTGCGCCAGGTTCCTTGCCGCCAGAAACCTGTAATGTGAACCGCGTCGAGGAAGTTGGAGAGATAGCGTTCCCCGTCGGGCCAGTCGCCGTGCCCCGAGTCGGCGTTCATGTGTCCGGCGGCGCCGGCATTGACGAATGTGCTGCCCCAGTGCCGCGCCATCGCGGTAGCGGCGTGGATGGTGGCATACGGGTCTGTCTCACTCGCCACAAGCAATGAGGGGAACGGCAATTCGCGTTGGGGCATCGGCGTGAAACTGGACAACGCCGGCAGGCAGCCGGGAGCCGACGGGATATCCGGAGGCGCGACCAGCATGGCCGCTTGGATGCCCGCAGCGAGGGGCGAATCGGTGGCGGCCCACCACGCCACCGCATGGCAGCCCAAACCATGAGCGACCAGCACGACGTTTCCGCCCAAGGCAAGTAGCGCCTGTTCCAACGCCAGAATCCAGTCCTCCCGGTGCGCACTTCGCCAGTCGTAGAGCGTCAATCGACGGTAATCGAGATGCTTCTGCTCCCAGTACGTCTGCCAATGTTTGGGGCCCGAGCCCATCCACCCCGGCACAATTAAGACAGTCGGATCGCCAATCATGAGGTGCCGCCTGACTCAACTGCTTCGCCCGGCGAGCGCTTTCCGTTCGGCCGTCGTGCCGGCAATACGAATGGAACGCGTGCGGAGCCCGCCATCGCGCGTAGAAAGTCCTTTCGGGTCGACCGGCCCGGATCAGTAAGCATGCAGGACCTCGGCATTCGCCCTTCGTGCTTGAGTTCGCCGACCGTATCTGCCAATGGAGGCCGGTTCTGCGGAGGGGGTAAAGGGCAAGTGGCGTACGGCATGAACGCGCACAGCGGGTTTTCGGCATTGAAATCTCGGAGCACGGCGCTGTCCTTAGGTCCATCGCCGCACAAGAAGCCAGGAGCAGCGCAGGTCTCTTTGCCGCTGGTCAGGTCGCGAATCGCAAACAACAGCCGCCGCCCGTGGACCGCAGCCTGTAGGCGGTAGGTCTTTCCTTCCCTCTCAAACTCCACAGAACCTGGGCTGCTTGGCTCCTCCTGTTTGTCGATGATGGCGTCGAAGGCGACCTTCGCCGATGAGGCCGCTGGAAGAGATCTCGTTGAGACCTTCCAGTCTCTTCGATCGGTCACGGTCAGCCAGTCTCCATCGGCCTTGAGTCCGTCTTCGTACCGCTGCGATGGTTCCATCTCGGCACGATACTGGGCATCGATGGTCTCCTCCAAAATTCCGGCGCACAGCAAGCACAACAAGGCCATAAATCGCGACGCAATCCGGATGTTGTAGGCCTGTTCCGGGGATCGTTTCATAGGTCTTGACTCCTAAATCCTTGCTAGCTGCAGAACGACGTTCATACCCGCGGAGTGTTCCCTGGATTCTCCCAAAATGGCTTGGCGGAACCCTCGAATTCTGGAGGCGCAGACAGGAGTCGAACCTATGCATAGCGGTTTTGCAGACCGCCGCGTTTCCTCTTCGCCACTGCGCCCCATCTGATTACATCCTAAATTCGATCAACATAGTATAGTATATCAATGAGCCAGCACCTGCGCAGCCTAATTCGAACCGCGATTCCGTGGATTGTTCCGGCCGGCGCTCTACTTCTTTGGCAGGCAGCCTCGCATTTTCAATGGATCTCTTCGCACGCTATTCCGACCCCCTCGGACGTACTGAAGGCTGGCGTAAGGACTGCGGCCAGCGGGGAACTATTTCGTCATATTGGCGTCAGCACGGCGCGGGCGGCAGCCGGATTTGTGCTCGGCGGCTCCATCGGCTTTGTCTTCGGCCTGCTGAATGGTGTCTCCGATACTGCGTCGCGATTGCTCAACAGCACATTCCAGATGATCCGCAATGTGCCGCATCTTGCTCTCATCCCGCTCTTCATCCTTTGGTTCGGCATCGACGAAAGAGTCAAAGTGTATCTGGTGGCGCTTGGCGTCTTCTTTCCGATCTACCTGAACACCTATCATGGAGCCCGAACCGTGGACAGCGGCTTGATCGAGATGGCGCGCGTGTACGGCCTGAGCAACGCGGAGCTTTTCCGACAAGTGATCTTTCCTGGCGCCCTGCCTTCCATCCTGGTGGGAGTGCGCTTTGCGCTTGGCATCACGTGGCTTACCCTGGTCGTGGCGGAAACCATCGCCGCCTCGTCCGGTATCGGCTACATGACGATGAATGCCCGCGAGTTTCTGCAGACCGACGTCGTT